>Ga0307963_1002048_pt1:0-2500 | contig 15842 bp, 15 predicted proteins | sample OrgLakmetagen594_FD_201829 | JGI IMG/M metagenome (GOLD analysis project Ga0307963, IMG submission 201829) | Saline water microbial communities from Organic Lake, Antarctica - #594 | ecosystem: Environmental > Aquatic > Non-marine Saline and Alkaline > Saline | place: Antarctica: Organic...
CCCCCCCAAACATAATGGTGCATAATCAGTTATGCCCGTGCACCTCCCCCAAACATAATGGTGCATAATCAGTTATTAGGTCCTCTCGATCAGTGGCTGTACATCATGATGCGATGCGTGCAAGGGATGCACAAGCGTCGCCGGCATTTCACTGAAAACTTGCAAAAGAAACAAAGAAAAATCATGAAGGCAGTGAAAAACACTCGCCACATTGATTCAGGAAAAGGAGCCTCTTGCCACAAATGATTCCAGAAAACGAGCCTCTCGCCACATTGATTCAGGAGAATGAGCCACTGCAAAGCGTCTCTGCTTGCCTGCCTGATGCTTCCATGTCATCACACCACTTATGTGTGTCTGCTGCACCACGCGTCCCCACAGCAAAAAAAGCATTTGCTGCGCGCAAAACGCACGCAGCTGACGCACGGCAAAAGCGTGTTTTCCTTTTGCTGCGCAAGATGCGCATGCAGCGGACCATGCACGGCGAAAGTGTGCGTGTGTGTCCGTTTGTTGCTGACTGTAGGAACCATGGGCATCGTGATGCAAGGCCCCGGTGTAGCACACATCTCTTACGCGGACCCTGGTACCGCCTCACGCTCTGTGCAGGTGTGTGTGTGTGTGTGCGTGTTTGAGTGAATGTTTGTGTGTGTGTGTGTGTGCGTCGCATGCCCTGTTCACGTGTGCGGATGTGGACGTGGGTGTGAATGTGAATGTGGGTCACATGTAAATTCATAATGGACATGTTCAGCACCTGTGCTTGCACCTTGAACCCAGCATGCCTCCATCCGCTCACACGCGCGCACACACACACACACACACACGCACACACACACACATACACACACAAACACACACACACACACACCGAAGAGTGTGCTTGCATACAGCAAGGAATGCACCAAACACATTCTCAACACAATACCATGCATGCCATTTTAGCTGCACGCGCACACACGCGCACACACACAAACACACACACTTCTGCTCTTTGGCAGGCTATGAATGGCTGGGCCTACCGCGGCTACCCCCTCACTGTCACCTCCACTTACCATGGTGAGTGTGCCTGCCCATCAGTTGAAATGATATTTTGTTGGCTGAGTGGTGGTAAGGAAATGCAAAAGACGGCAGTGCCAGGAAGAAGTAGCAGAAAATAGGAGGGTGCAGGCTTGGATTGAAGAGTCAGTGAGGTATTTTTGAAAGTAATATAGTCTGATGGAGATCCTGCGTGTGTTTTTGCAAGTAGTCGCTCACGCTTACATTTACAACTTGCCCACTCATTCGCACACGTATACGCTCACGTTTACGCTCGCATGCACACGCTTAGTACTCCCATAGCGCTTACTTACACGTTCTGCTACTTTTATTAACTTACCCGCTTGCGTATACCATCACGCTCACATACACACTCTACTACTTTGATTAACTTACCCGCTTGCGTCCACCATCACGCTCACATACACACTCTGCTGCTTAGGCCCTGGAGCTGCCAATCTTGCTCAAGCCCCTGGCCCACCAAGCATGGCTGCACCCGCACCTGCTCAGGTATGGGATGCATGACGTGTTAAAATGCACATTATACGCACACATACACACATGCACCCTCCCCGGTCCGGTGCAGGATGTATGACGTGTTTTTTCACGCATAATATATACGCATACACACACATGCACCTGCCCCGGTCCGTTCCGGTAAGGATATGACATATTCTACGCTGTGATGTGTTATGTCCAGGGTTGGCCAGAACCATGTATATATGGTGTATACACAGTATTTTTGGCAGGCAAATCACCAAATATACAGTCACTGCATATAGGTATACGATTTGGCCAACCTTTATGTTACATACAAATGCTGCGTTTTTTTTTCAGCATTCAGGTGCGCAGGATGAATTGTTCATGACATCGCACACTCAAATATTATGCGCAAACGCGCAGACCGCAGTCATTTCCTTTTTTGATGCACAAATCCGTTACGCGTATGTGTGTGACGAAGTGCAGTAATGCCAGTGCGCACGTGCTTGCAATAAAATTGCCTCCTCACCCACCCACCCCCACCACACACATACACACACATTCACACACACATACACTCACACACATGCACGCACGCACACACGCACACACGCACAGAGACTCACACACACACACAAACACAGATGGCCCCCCCTCTCTCAGCCATGCCCCCCCCCATGGTCCCTCCTCCTGCCATGCCTTGGGGTGCATACGGGGGCTACCAGGGATAAGGAGGTGTGCGGTCGTTCTTTTTCGGCCGACAGTTGCATACGCTTCTCGAATGCTTTCGGGCTCAGGTTTGGGGTCAGGGTATTAATCACACGCGCACGGCAGTAGGTATCAGCACAAGATGGGCAGCTCAAAGACACACACGCAGAGGTCGAGATGGGGCAGGGAAGAGGACAGGTGCACAGCAATGATGGGGTGAACACGTTTTGCATGAGTCAGCATTAGATGAGAAAAACACTCACACACAGAGAGGGTGGGGTGG
>Ga0307963_1002048_pt1:7500-15842 | contig 15842 bp, 15 predicted proteins | sample OrgLakmetagen594_FD_201829 | JGI IMG/M metagenome (GOLD analysis project Ga0307963, IMG submission 201829) | Saline water microbial communities from Organic Lake, Antarctica - #594 | ecosystem: Environmental > Aquatic > Non-marine Saline and Alkaline > Saline | place: Antarctica...
TGTGTGTCTGTGTGTGCGCATGGTATTGTGTGTGTTGTTGTGTGCATCACTTCTGTGCATTAAAGGGCGTGTAGTGCATGTCCTGACAATCTCTTGAATCGGTACCAAAGAGGGTGCGCTGTGCGTTTTGCTCGTTGCGTCCCTTGTGCAGTCATCATCTAGCCATGCAGACAATGGGGCTTCTGGTGTGCCACAATTAATGGATCTCCCTTCGTCCTTTGTGCAGTCATCATCTAGCCATGCAGACAGTGGGGCTTCTGGTGTGCCACAATCAATGGATCTCCCTTTGTTCACCCATGCCCTACTCATTCCGCACATGTGTAGCAGTGACGTTCTCAGAAGCAGACAAAGTGCCCATCATGATTCCAGTCGTCATGTGGCAAGCCTTATACACAGCAGGGGGGCACGATGCGTGAACACGCTTGCTGCATTGAAAGCACACACAATCACACAGCACTGCATAATGCATCTGTCGTTGTGCGTAGTCAGCAATATGTAAAAGTAAAGCCTAGGTTTAGTGAAGATGCGTGCCGCACTGGAAGGAGGTACAACATTCAGTCCTGTTGACCCGTACTTACTTAAACCCCCCACACCTCATACCTGACCTGTGCTCCTGTCCTCACCCAGTAAAATCAGGCCCCGATTAAAACATCTTATGTAGGGTTGGCCAAAATTGTATATGTACACCGTACATGACCACACATGTGTTTCCCTGCTGAAAGTACCCAGTGGACACCAATCACGTACCTGGGTATGTAGTCTGTAGGGAGCAGCGTATTTCGGTGAATGGAATTTTATATATTGACATGTACAGGGTTGGCTATACCCTATGAGTAATGGCTATACCCTATGAGTATGTATACGGTCCTATATATACCCTTATACCCATAGAAAAGGGTGCATTTTAGATGAGTTTAACCCCGTCCTCCACATCTCAAAATTGGCCTTGCCAAAAACATCCCAGCTGTGTGCCTGTTTCAAATGAGTTGCTCGTTGCTCCGCTTGCTTTGTAGAGATGCGTCTGAGATGGGAAGCTGAGAAATGTGCAACCTGCCAGCCCAAGGCTCTAAATTTTACCTCAAAAACATCCAGTCCTCTGAGAAATGTGCAACCTGCCAGCCCAAGGCTCTAAATTTCACCTCAAAAACATCCAGTCCTCTGGCCTGCTCCTAGTGCCAGGGGTATTGTAATAATAAAATACGGCTTTCTCTCTAAATTTGGCAGCAAAAAGCCTACAAAAGACCGGTTTTTACCCCTGCCGACCAATATCGGCATTTCCGATATTTGATATTTGCAAGCAGGACATTGCACAAACCATATACCAGTCAGTATGGACCGGTATATACCGGTGAAGTAAATATGCCGGTGACCCTGTGCATTCTGTGCCAATCCCAAGAAGGAAGGATTTGGGTTGAGTGTCAGCCTAAACCCTAAGAATGTCTGTTTCTGGCCAATCGTAACCTTTTGCCATGTCATATGCTCAGGTGTATTGTCATGTGCTCAGGAGGGTGATGCACAAAAAATGCAGCAGGCTGCATACAAAACGCGCCTGCTTGCCGCGCGTGTAGCAGGTGACCATCTGTTAGCAAATAAATGTTGACCGGGAAAAAAGGGAAATGTTACGTTTGACATGCGTACAACGTTCGTTTGCTTGCACGTGCAGGTCGTCATGCGTGCAGCAGGTGCAGTGCACAACCTGTCCTCAGAGGCAGAGGCCATTCAGACCATACGTCAGTACGGTGGCATCCTGCTGTTGGCTGATCTGCTTAAGAGCACTGACGAGCAGGTGTGCATGATGAGTGTGTGATCATTGTCTATGTGTGCTTGTGTGTGTTTGTGTTTGTACCTTACTGCATGCAAATGCACCATTGCACTGCTGCATGTGCATCACAGACGTGCACGCATGCACGCACGCACACACACACACGCACACACACACATACACACACACACATACGCACACAATATGTGATGCCTGCAGGTGGCTGGTTCTGCAGCTGGGGCGTTGCAGAATGTGAGCCGAGAAGTGGCGAGCAGAATGGTAATCAGAGAGCTGGACGTCATGGAGCCCCTGGCACGGCTCTTGTCCAGCCAAGAGGTTGGCGTGCAGGTATGATGCATGGCGTGTGCCTCTCTGATGCATATGTGTAAGGATGTGCAGCTGTGAGACTGGATTGCAGTGACCTGTGTGTGTTATGTGTTGTGGCTTTAAGAGGGAAGAGCGCAGGGAAAGAAGAGAGGGTAGGGATGTGGAGGGATGTGGAGGAATGTGTGAGGCTGGCGTGCAGTAATGTATGTGTTTTGTGCTGTGAAGTTAAAAGGGGAACTGCGCATGGAAAGAAGGGAGGGACGGAGTGTTGAGCTGTGACATTGGTGTGCAGTAATGCAAAGTAAGAATGAAAAGCAGGTAGGAAAGTAGAACGAAAGGAGAGAGAGAGAGAGAGAGAGAGAGAGAGATTAAAAGACACTGATGAAGGAAGAGGCAGAAGGGAAATATGGCATGCGTAGGCTTGGCCAGAACCGTATATATATACTTTACATGACCGTGTATTTGGCGATTTCCCTGCTAACAATACCGTATATACATTTAGTTATACATATGGTGCTAGCCAACTCTGGTTATGTGCTTCTGCGCTTATATATGGTTCTTGCTGTGATTTGGGAGAAGAGGTGTGCTATTTGCAAAGCCCCACTTTTAGGCAGCTTGCTCCTCAACTTGTCGTGTTTTAATTTCCAGCATTGACGTCATGTGGGCAGGTGTGTGCATCAGGCGCGCTGCTGAACATCATGGGACCAGAGCTTGAAGAGCGTGGTGGCCTGGCTTCAGGTAATCATGTTTGTGTTTGTAGGTGTGTGTGTATGTGTACATGTGTGTTACTCAGAGGATTGTGCATCGTACCCATCCTATGATGGCGAAAGCATGGCAGGCAAACCTTGCATTTTGCAGGTCCTTCGCGCATCTGTTCTTTACTCACACGTAGGATCAGCCATAATGTGCACCCTATATAACCCGTTTATTTGTAGATTTTCCTGCCAACATCATAGAAGTATGGATCCACCCAACTGTACTTATGCACCTCATTCTGTCATTTTTCCTCACACACGTGCCTTAAACAGGCAAACCTTACAAGCTCAGGGCCTCTGCATGCCTACTCCACACTGATTTGCCTCATTCTGGCTCCTGCTTCATACGTAGGTGCCGGAGACAGGCACGCCTTGGGGCGATTGATGAGCACTGCAATGGCAGCATCCATCGTGTATAGTTCTCTGTTTGACGCACGCTTGATGCCCGATATTGTGTAGTAGGGTGAGCGCACGCGCTTGTGTTCGTGTATTTGTGGGTGCAGGTGTGGGTTTCGGGTGCGTGTGCATCCGCGCATACCTGTGTTTCTGGCTACAGTTAGGTAAGTAGTAGGCAAATAGTGCAGGGCTTATGGGGTACATGTATATAGAATATAGAATGTCATTCCGTTTAGATTGCCCTGTCTCGGATGTTTTTTAAGCTGCTTTGGGCTGCACTTGATCCACAATGGTATGCGTTTTATGCCTGGAGACGCTTGTTGAAGAAGACGAGGGGCTCCAAGAATGCAAGTTCTTACCTTTTAGATTGTGTGCCTGGTGCTGCTAACATGTATAAAGTGCCAATAAAATGCTCGGCAATTAGGCAAGGTTGCTGATTCCATCTCGAATTGAAGGGCAACTGTCTTCTGTATTTTTGGCTAACACGCAAGAGAAAAAACGAGCACGCAATTTTCCCCCTTGTTTTACTGTGTATTACACTTTGCCTCTGTTTTTTTCATTTATACGACCATGACGCAACAGATTCTTTGAGAAGAAGCAGACAAGAGCTAAGGTAAGGTTACATCGCTATATATGCCTCTGGGGGGCATCTGAGCGGAAGCTTACTTGGAAAAAGCCTGAAACCAAACCAAAAAGATATCAGAACAAATCAAGGGAAAAGGCTAGGCACTCAGCCACAAAAGAGGCTACACCACAAATATCTGGTTGGTTAAAAAAAGTCCTCAAACGAGTTGGGCTATCCTCATACTGAGGTGGGAAGACCAGCTGGCGGTGCTGTGTGCTAACAAGATGTTCATGCGGACAGTCCAGAAAAATGTGTTCCTCATCCTGAACAGTGTGCCAGTCATAGTTGTCACAAATCCTGAGCTCATAAGGCCTTCTATTCCTGTAATGACGCATTCTTTGGACCAGGAAGTTATGACCAGAAAGGCGAAGGCAAGAAAGTGCGCGGCTGAGAACGTTGGAAATATCCAAGCTAAGGTAGATAGGTAACACAGGCTTGTGATTTCTTTTTCTGTCATCCCACCAGCCAAGAGCAATCCCCAAAGGTTCACCAAAATAGAGTGATAAGTCCTCATAGTTCTGCTCATATGGTGATTTTCATGTGGTGTCAAATTGGCAAGCTCTCTCCAGCTCCGGATGATACGTTCGCGCAAAGTGAGCTCAAACTGTTTTATATTGATAGCTTCTCTAGATCGTATGGCATTCAAAAATTGCTGAGATGTAGGAAAATCTTGGAGTGCGTGCAGAACCTGATAAGTCCATGTATCGCTTCTATTTGCAATAAGAAGGTCAGCCTGCACAACTTTCTCAAGAAGAAGATTGTTTGAAGAGAGTAAACTGTTCCAGAATTGTATGATGCATCTGAACCCATTGAAAAAGATGGTCATCTGACCTGTTTCGCGGAGCACACAGTGAGTATCAGTGCTTTTCTTGACACCCAGGAGTTTTTTCAGGAAGCCAAGATGAAGGACATGTGTGGGGGTGATTTTTGAGGAATCATATGTCAGAGAAGAAGTGGCCCATACTTGACAACCGTACAGACCAGCTGTCAAAGCAAAAACCTGGAAAAGCCACGGCTTGACATATTTTTTGTATTTATTACCCTTGCTGTCCCCAATCCTGTAAATTCTGGCAATGGCAGACCTGAAGTTGTCTGCAATCTTCTTAGCAGCTGTGAGCATGCTTCCATCACGAGTAAGAGTGATTCCAAGGTATTTGAATTCAGTGACAAGTTCCAGAGGTGTGCTGTCATACGTGAAGGTGGGAATTGCAGAGTTACCCCTGCTGAAGAAGACCATGACTTGTTGTTCAGCTTTAGTCCTTTGAAACGTGTATAGTCATAGAAAATGTCCAGTTGAAGTTGCAGAGTTTCAGCCGTGTTTGAAGTGAGGGCAATGTCATCAGCATAATCACAGCAGTGAGGGATTTGAAATAAATCCAGGGCAGTGGCAGCATCACTCTGTACAGTCAAGAATCCGTCCATGCCATTGTTATAAAGGAGTACAGAAGGGGACTCGGAGGGCAGCCCTGTTTCAAGCCTCTGTTGGGCGCAACCTCCTCAGAAATTTTGTCGCCATCAATGAGTAGGTATAGGCATCCTGTGTACATGGTTTGAATTGATATCTCTCAAATACTGCGGAGTCTTAATATTTTGCAAGTGTCGCCAAAGCTTCTCTCTTGGAACACTGTCGTAGGCAGCAAAGAGGTCCAGGAAACCAGTGTATACCTTCATTTTTCCCTTTTTAGCAGTCGTGAGAATGTGGCGAAGAATAAAGAGGGGTGTTCCTTGTGGGGCAGAAACCAAATTGAGAGTCTGGTATTTGATGTTCAGCAAGAGCCCAGTCCGTCAGCAAGTCCCTGATCACGTTTGCAAAAAGTCTATAAATTCAACCATTGATAGCCAGCAGACGATAATTTTTGGAGGACGTAGTTGGACCTTTTTTGTGTGGAGGCGTAATTTTGACTCTGTTCCAAAGATGTGGGGTGACACCGTCTGACAGGAACAGATGGAACAAGTCAGTAAGAAGGGGAAGCAAAACGTAATCTGTGTGTCTCTTACCACGATCATCCTGAATTGTTTTCTCTGCGTGCTTGATGAAAGAATTAGAGAACGGATCAAAACCTGGGCTGGACTGCACGTTCATGTTTGAAATATTTGTCTGGACAGTGGTAGCCAAAGTATGTATGGGGGGTAGCTCGTACTACACAGGTGCTTGCTCATTGCTGCGTTGAAAGGTAGTGTTCATGCTCCTATACCTGCCACCAGGGCCAGGTGGAACTGCAATGTCAGAAGGAGAAACTTGTCCAGATCGTAACTGGTCACTGAGTAACTGATGCCGTGTAGGTTAGTTGGATCATCCAGGTAGCACGTCAGGAGCGCTCTCTTGTGGATGCACAAATGTGATTGAAGGTGCTCAGTCCATGACTCAGCAGAAATAGGAGGTGTCAGACCATTTGTTCGCAGTCAACAGTTTGTATACCTCTGGGCTGCAAGCGTCAATGAGTTCGACCATCTCATCTACCTTCTCTTTTTTAAATTGTCTTTTTCTCAGCTGGCAGAGAGTATTGTTGTTGCAGCTCAGCAAAAGTTTTTTTTTTTTTGTTCCCTCTGATACGTCTTTTGTAATCACGGCATGTTGCGTCATACCAAGGGGCCATGGGAAGGCCCAGCTGCATTCTGCGTGACATTTGTCTTGTTGTCATACCAGTGGCATCAGCAACAAGCGTAATGAGATCAAGGAAGTGTATGTAGCAGGATTGATGTTCTTGATTGCGTATAGAGTTCCAAAAAGATTGGAGGACAGTCTCATTTTCCAGCATGTGTGAAACAAAACGCATCTTTGTGCTCATCCCTCCAAACCATATGTTTTCCTTTCCCTCTTCTCTGAATATGACGTCTATGACGTCTATGACCTGGAAGACGCAGATCAATGTGTGGTATGTATTGAACACTGGCAAGAAAAGTGGCATAGAAGTGGTCTGTGGTCTGCTGAGCCAAATTCATGTAGCACGCTGATTTGTTTGCAGCACATAAAAAGGGCAGTGGACATCAAGATGTGCTCAGTCCGTGATGGGTTAAAAGGATAGGAGGATTGTAACCAAAGAAAGTGGGCTGCCCATTGTCCCCCTTCCCCCTGCCCGTGGTCAAAATGAGAGGAGTTTTAAGCGCAATGTCCCTCAAGCATCTGCCGGCTGTGTTAGCTCGGCCTTTGTACTGCCCCAAACGTGTGACAAGAGCTAAGGATAATCAGTTTACACCAAATTATTCCAGCCTCCTTCACTTTTGATGGCCTGGAGTTGCCTGGCCAGGCAACCAAACACGAGCATTTCTTGTCATCAATTCTCGCCATCTTTTCTCCGTATCCAAAATACTATCATAGTAGATTATCTTTGCTTGCAAAATAAATGATGTCATTTACATTAACTAAATTAAATATTATCGCTTTTGCAGCGTACGAGTAGTGATACATCATCAAGCACTCAGATCCAACACCAGACATATCTGGTTCTTGGTTCAGAAAGATTCAGAAAGATTCTCATACGGGTTGGGCCATCGTTACACTTAGGTGAAAAAATAAGCTGGTGCCATGTGCGAAGGCTGACAAGATGTTCATGCGGACAGTCCAGCAAAATGTGTTCCTCCTCGTTCTGAACAGTGCCAGTCACATTTATCATAGATCCTGAGCTCATAAAGCCTTCTGCTCCTGCCTGTCATGATGCATTCTTTGGACCAAAAAGTTGTGGGAGAAAGGCAAAGGCAAGAAGAGGCGCACGGTGAGATTGCTGGAAATGTTTAAGCGAAGGTAGAGAGGCACTGCAACGCGGGCTTATGATATCTTTTTCTGTCATTACATCAGCCAGGAGCATACCCCAAAGGCACACCGAAATGTGTGTGATAAGGCCTTATAATTCTGCTGGAAAGATGAGCCTCATGTGGTGTCAAATTGTCAATTTCTCCCAGCCCCCGATGATATGTTCGTGTTCTATCACTTAGTTCAGATTGATAGACTCATAAGAGTGTATGGCATCCAAAAGCTGTTGAGACGTAGGGAAATCTTGGACCACGTGCAGAACCTGGTATTTTAGGCCCATGGTGTGTCACTTCTGTTTGCAAGAAGAAGGTCAGCCACAGCTTTCTCTAAAGTCCTTTTATTGTTAATCCTTGTATGGAGCAATTAGAGAATTAGAGGTTTTAACTCTCAGTTTGGAAACAGGACGCAAAAAGTGCCAAGTTGTAACCACTTTGGCTTACTCCTCTGCATACTCTAAACTCTCAAATCACATTGATAGAGCGGCCGCCGACAGCGTGTCTATGCCATACCACTTTGCTAAAATAAACTCTCACCCCTTTGGTTAATCTATAATTCTTTGCCTTTTCCTCACATCCTGACTCTGTCTCAAATACAGGCTAATTTTAAACAGCGCTACCTTAAACACATTTTTACTTGCCCCCTCGTCCGCTGGGCGGGGGGGCCGAACCATCTCAGGCAAACAGCGAATCGGGTTCGGGGCAGCAGCAGGCGCACAGCAGCTATACA
>Ga0307963_1002051_pt1 | contig 15838 bp, 23 predicted proteins | sample OrgLakmetagen594_FD_201829 | JGI IMG/M metagenome (GOLD analysis project Ga0307963, IMG submission 201829) | Saline water microbial communities from Organic Lake, Antarctica - #594 | ecosystem: Environmental > Aquatic > Non-marine Saline and Alkaline > Saline | place: Antarctica: Organic Lake...
CACACCCACACCCACACCCACACCCACACCCACAAACACACCCACACCCACACCCACACCCACAAACACGCGTGCATTCTGGCTGCACAACCTTCCTCCTCCTGCTCTGAGCACTTTTTGTAATCGAACATTGCTCCATACAACACCTATGGCGACCCCGACACACGCACACACCTAGAACACACACACACACTTACACATACACACACTTACACACACCTGCTGCTGTGCTGACGTTGGTGTGGACACCACCCGGTGTCCAGCAGGGGTACTACTCTGAGGAGCATCTGCCTGTGCCTGTGATTTTGCGAGCAGCTGGCGCTCCCTTGCCATTTCTTGCCGCAGCAACAATGGAAGCGCCTGCACGTGTTGTGTGTGTGTGTGTGTGTGTGTGTGTATGTGTGTGTGTGTGTGTGTGTGCTAAAGGTAGAGACCGGTTCTTTGTGTGTGTACTTAAGGTGAATACCTGGGCAATATGTGTGCTATGAAGGTGGAGACCTGTGCCATGTGTGTGTGTGTGTGTATGTGTGTGTGTGCGTGCGTAAGTTGCAACTATGCTTGTGCGTATGTGCGTATGCTGTGTGTATGCATGTGTGCTGAAGTTGCATGTATGCTTGTGCACGCAGCTGAAGGGCTTCCTTTCCATTTGTTGCTCCGAGGGCAATGGAGTGGCTGCACACGTTGTTTGTGTGCAAGTGAGTATTTTGTGCATGCTTGTGCATGCAGCTTGCTCTTGCCCACACTTTCGCCGCCACAACACTGAAAGCACCTGCATGCTGTGTATCTGCACGTATGTTGCACGTGTGCGAGCGCATGTGCAAATTTGAGCCTCTTGAGGGCTTGTGCTTATAAGTAATATACAGCCGGCGTCTTTTGTACCTCAAATTGCATCACAGCTTGGAGGGCCAAATCGATAAGAAATGCTCCCAACTCAGGTTATCACATCACAAAGACGCAAACACACACAAACACACACAGACACAAACACACACACGCACACAGACACAAACACACACACGCACCTGCTCAGATAGCTCCTGCTGCGTCTCCAATTGAGCTTGATGCTTCTGCAGTTGCACAGACCTCTGCTGCTGCTCCTGCTTTTTCTGCTGAGCTGCTGCCTCCTGGACGCGCTGCTGCTCAAGCTGCTCTTGCCTCTCCTGCTCCTGAGTGTATATACGTGTGTGTGTATGTGTGTGTGCTTGTGTGCTTGCCGTGTGAGTATGCATGTGTGTATATTCAGTCATTTTTCGGCTCTTGCTTGAGCCTCTCTTGCTCCTGTGTGTATATACGTGTGTGCGTGTGTATGTGTGTGTATGTGCTTGTGTGCTTGCCGTGTGAGTATGCATGTGTGAAAAGAAAAGAAAAAAGAAAAAAACACAAGCAGTAAAATCCACTCCCCACATTAATTAAGGAAAAGGAGCCACTTTGGTACCGAGTACCGTAAAGCTCCTCCACCGCGAAAAGGAAAGGAAAATTCAATGGGGATCAGGAGGGTTGCAGGCTTGGCGTGAAACCGACTCCTGAAGAGAGTTGATAACAGTACTGGAAAGGGCACGTCTGGAATGGACAAGTTTAGCAGCGAAGTTCACAGAGTGTTCATGGAGCTTGGAGGCAAGCTTCGTAACTCTTTGAGAATCGAGACACAGATCCTTGAAAGGCTTCAGAGTGTGAGTGTTGTAGATGGTGCCGCCCACACCCAAAAGGATGATGTGGAGAGTAACGGATACTCCTTGGAGAATGTTGCAAAGGTCTTTGTGCTGTTCCTTTGCAGCGTTCAGCTGGTTCTGAGGTCTGGTGTCCTAACAATACTTGATCTCGACGAGGTGGATGTCACGCCGAGTCTTGTTGAGGTCTTTAGGTCGGTGCTGTCTGGGGTTGGTGGCTCTACTGGTGGCTGGCGGTGCTGCTGGGATGCTCCCAGTCTCCATCAATTGCCCCCTGCCACTCCGAAGAACCCACCCCCCTACATTAATTTGTTGTTTTTGAGTTTTTGCAGCAATGGGAGTAACCAGCACAATATCTGGGTGGCTGGAGGTAAATCTGTCTTTATCTGAGAAGCGGGGTGGGAAGAGCCATTTGGGAACTATTCTACTTTCAGCTGTTTCAGGAATCTGGAGATTTTGCATGGCCATCGGTTCGTTGCTGCCTATATCCATGGAGACAATGCATGATCCTAAGGAGCCTGTTTTTCTGATAGCCTTAAAGATCATGCGGCATGCTAAGTTGTGTCTTTCGGTGGTCATGTTCCTTATTTGCGTGTGTTGGCACCCAGAAAGGATGTGCAGGGCACTGTCTACTTGTGGGCAGAGGGGGCAAGTTTGACTTAGTGAGATTTTGAACAATACCGCATGTGTTTGAGTATATAGGGTGCCTGTTCTGTATTTTATAATGATACATTTCGTCTTAAAGGGGACATTGGATGATGTTAGGTAAGCATTGCTAGTGGCTCCATTGGCAGTGCAGTCCTTGATGAGGGTCTGGTAGTACGCATGGTAGTTCGCTTCAGTTTTGGCATTTCCCAGTTTATGGAGAAGATGCATATGTGCTTGAAGGGCGTCACGGTGGTTTGGTAGGTACCAGAGCTTTGGGGGAGGAGAATGGGCCATGTTTGTTGTATGGGTATGATTATGTTTTTTTGTTTTGTTTTCTGTCTTCTTTTGCAAGCCATGGATGTTGTAGAAGGGATTCCCCTCAGGACCTGCTGTTTTGATGGAGGTGTCTGCAATGTCGGAGTAGGTGGTGGCCGACTTTATAGCAAGGACGTCGGCATATTCATTACCGTTAATACCGGCATGGGACTTTACTTTGAAGAAGTGGATGGGCGATGGTGATTGGCGGATTGCTTTAGCAATGGATTGAAGGACATCTCCTTGGATGTGGTGGCGATGGAGATTCGGGTGTGAGAGCTGCTTTTTGATTTGGTGCAGTGATGTAAGGCTGTCTGTGGCTATATGTGAGGAGCCGTGTATGACTGCAGCTGCTATAGCTGCTAGCTCTGCACGTGAGATGGTGTTGGTTATACCCATGCCTTTTGGGTTTACATAGTGGGAAACATTTAAGTGAGGGTGGTATACGCCTGATCTGGTGTCTTGCCCTATTTTATTCTTTTGGAGGCTGCCATCAGTGTAAGTCCAATCCCGCCAATCTTTTACCTTACGGGTTGGCTGGAGCTGTTTTGGGGTGCTTCGTCGATATAACAGTAATTATGAGGTTGGTCAGTGCTAATCAGCAGGGCACTTGTTTTTTGTGTGCATATGCAGTTACTTTATTGGCTCTTGCTTGTGCCTCTCCTGCTCCTGTGTGTATATACGTGTGTGTGTATGTGTGTGTGCTTGTGGGCTTGCCGTGTGAGTATACGTGTGTGTATATTCAGTTATTTTTTGGCTCTTGCTTGAGAATCTCCTGCTCCTGTGTGTATATATGTGTGTGTGCTTGTGTGCTTGCCGTGTGAGTTTACGTGTGTGTATATTCAGTCATTTTTTCGGCTCTTGCTTGAGCCTCTCCTGCTCCTGTGTGTATATATATGTGTGTGTACGTGTGTGTGCTTGTGTGCTTGCCGTGTGAGTTTACGTGTGTGTAAATTCAGTCATTTTCGGCTCTTGCTTGAGCCTCTCCTGCTCCTGTGTGCAACAGCCGTGTGTGTGTGTGTGTGTGTGTGTGTGTGTGTGTGTGTGTGTGCGTGTGCGTGCGTGCTGACAATACTGGAAATTTGTCTGTTCACCTCCTTTGCTTGCCATTTGATGCGTTTATGGCGTGCACGTTTGAAATTACACAGATCTCACACTGCATCTAGGAAAGTAACATTGAAAATAGTAGAAAAAGGCAACCATCAAGCGTAGCATTCCATGCAATTATACGATGCAACACAACATGCAATCCACCATGAATCCTTAGCAGTCCCTCCTGGTCTTGAAGACTCCAATATGTGGGACTCACTAAGTGTCTCATGATAACAGTTTGAGATCAAAGAGGATTGGATGCCAAAACGTGGGACTCACTGAGTGTGTCATGATGATAGTTTGAGATCAGAGAGGATTGGATGCCATAACGTGGGACTCACCAAGTGTCTCATGATAACAGTTTGAGAACAAAGAGGATTGGATGCCAAAACGTGCGGCACATAACGTTTCCCATGCTCATAACTTGATATTCTAAGCAAGTTGGATGCCATGATGTGGGACTCATGACGTGTCCATGATAAAAGTGTGTGAGATCTGATGCCTAGTGCAGGCCAGAATTAGTTCAGACATCACTCGGGAATGCATTAAGCAGAATGCGGATAAACCTAGCCTGTCCATTGTCCAACACCACATTCCACCCAAAACAAAATGTACGCAAGTGGTGATGACGTCACAAGCATAGATCAAGGAAACCTTGAAGTCACTGTCAGGCAGGGTGCTCACCCTACCAGACGGACTTAAACGCAACCCCAAACAGTCTAGCCCGGCCATGGACCTCTAGGCTTTCAGGGCAGCTACCACTATGTCGGCACGTTGTATGCTACCTACAAGTGTTCCAGGCATGGCAGCTACACCGCAGATTTGATGGCCTGCAACCAACGTACAAAACTGCTTCCTTCTGCCTCATGACAACCTCTCACCAGTCTCTCCTGGTCGGGGGGGTGCAGCAGCATGCGCTGTGTGGCTCTGGCAGTGCAAGTGAGGGGGCGCACAGGCTTAGGGGCTCGCCGCTGCTGCTCTTTCTGCCGCTGCAGCTGAGAGCCGCTGTCACAAGCCACGCCATCTAAGCCTAGCACCCCAAGGCTGCAGCCCCCGTGTTGGTGTCCGTGCAGGTGGGCGAGGGCCTGTGTAAGGACAGAGGTGTGTCATTGAGAAACTGGTATGTGTATGAATCCTGGATGCTGCTGGTCCTGCATTGAGGGTTCTTGCAGGTGGGCGAGGGCCTGTGTAAGAAGGAGGCGGGTCATTGAGGAACTGGTATGTGTATGAATCCTGGATGCTGTTGATTTTGCATTGAGGGTTCTTGCAGGTGGGCGAGGGCCTGTGTAAGGACAGAGGCGGGTCATTGAGACACTGGTATGTGTATGAATCCTGGATGCTGTTGGTCTTGCATTGAGGGTTCTTGCAGGTGGGCGAGGGCCTGTGCAAGGACAGAGGCGGGTCATTGAAAAAATGTTTATGGTGCATGGGTCCTATCGATCTTGCATTCAGGGTCTGTGCAGGTGTGTGAGGGTGTGTGCAGGTGTGTGAGGGCCAATGTTAAAATAAAGTGAGGGTGTGTGCAGGTGTGTGAGGGCCAATGTTAAAATAAAATGAGGGTGTGTGCAGGTGTGTGAGGGCCAATGTTAAAATAAAATGAGGGTGTGTGCAGGTGTGTGAGGGCCAATGCTAAAATAAAATAGGAACGGTGAGACACCGCGTGAATATATCCATGCAGGTCAGGGTTGGATGGTGTAGAACCAATCAATGTGTTGGACGTTTGTGTTGGTGAATAGATGAAAATTGTTCCTCGATGTGGGATGATGTGGGAAGCGCTGCTCATTGCCTACTAGGTGGTTTTCCTTGACTAATTTTCCACACATGAATGAGAGTTGCTACCCACACACACTACACAAATACATACACACACGTGCACACACACATGCACACATACACGTTCATCCACACACACGTGCACACACACACACACACGTGCACACACACATGCACACACACGTGCACACAAACACGTGCATTCACACACATGCACACACACGTGCACACAAACACGTGCATTCACACACACACACACACACACAAACACATGCACACACACGCGCACACACACACACACACCTTGAGCAGTAGGGTCACCCCATCACAGCCCAGCGGGTTGTTGCACAGCAGCAGCGTGTGGAGCTGGCTCTGTCCCCTCTCCTTCTCTTCTTCCTTCTTCAAAAACGCAGCCACCCTCTGCCTTCCCGCTCCCTCTCCTTCCCCAGTCTCCTCTTCTCCAGACTCAGTGTCGTGCTTGTTGTGGTGGTGTTGATGGTGTAAAGCAGAGGGCTGACGCGGTTGAGGCCGTTGGTTTGCTGCTAGGGTGGCAGCATGCAGGAGTGCCTCTGGGGATGGCTCCAGCTGTCGCAGACCAGTGGCTAGGATGGTGGCCCCTGAGAAACTTATAAAGTTGCTGGAGGCATCTGCGTGTGTGTGAGTGTGAGTGCGTGTGTGTGTGAGTGTGAGTGTGAGCGTGTGTATGTATGTGAGCAGATCAGGTCTGGGTTATGGCTGCAGCATGTACGTGATGGCTCCAGCTGTTGTAGACCAGTGGCTAGGATGGTGGCTCCTGCCACACTCAAACAGTTTCTGGAGGCGTCTGCGTGTGTGTGAGTGTAAGTGTGTGTGTGCGAGTGTGAGTGTGAGCGTGTGTATGTGTGTGAGCAGATCAGGTCTGGGTTATGGCTGCAGCATGTACGTGATGGCCCAAGCTGTCGTAGACCAGTGGCTAGGATGGTGGCTCCTGAGACACTTAGAAAGTTGCTGGAGGCATCTGCGTGTGTGTGTGAGTGTAAGTGCGTGTGTGTGTGAGTGTGAGTTTGAGCGTGTGTATGTATGTGAGCAGATCAGATCTGGGTTATGGCTGCAGCATGTACGTGATGGCTCCAGCTGTCGTAGACCAATGGGTAGGATGGTGGCTCCTGAGACACTTAAAAGGTTGCTGGAGGCATCTGCGTGTGTGTGAGTGAGTGTGTGTGTGAGTGTGAGTGTGAGCGTGTGTATGTGTATGTGTGTGAGCAGATCAGGTCTGGGTTATGGCTGCAGCATGTACGTGATGGCTCCAGCTGTCGTAGACCAGTGGCTAGGATGGTGGCCCCTGAGACACTTATAAAATTGCTGGAGGCATCTGCATCTGCGTGTGTGTGAGTGTGAGTGTGAGTGCGTATGTGTGAGTGTGAGTGTGAGTGTGTGTATATGTGTGTGTGTGTGTGTGTGCAGATGAGGTCTGGGTTAAGGCTGCAGCATGTAGGTGATGGCCCTAGCTGCCGTAGACCAGTGGCTAGGATGGAGGCTCCTGCCACACTCAAACAGTTTCTGAAGGCGTCTGCGTGTGTTTGTGTTTTGTGTTTTGCGTGTGTGTGTGTGTGTGTGTGTGTATTTAAACAAATAAGGTCTGACATAAGGCTGCAGCATGTCTTTTGTTGCCATAAATCATCGGCTAGGATGGAGGCCCTGAGACACTCGAGATGTTGCTGGAGGCGTCTGCGTGTGTGTGTGTGTGCTTATGGGTGTATGTGTTTGTGTGTGTTCGTGTGTTTGTGTGTGTGTGTGTGTGTGTGTGTGTGTGTGTGTGTCTGTGTGTGTGTGTGTGTGTGTGTGTGTGTGTGTGTGTGTGTGTGTGCAGATGAGGTCTGGGTTAAGGCTGCAGCATGTAGGTGGTGGCCCCAGCTGCCGTAGACCAGTGGCTAGGATGGAGGCTCCTGCCAAACTCAAACAGTTTCTGGAGACGTCTGCATGTGTTTGTGTTTTGTGTGCGTTTTGTAATTAATCAAATAAGTAGGGTTGGCCAGAACCACATATATACGGCGTACACACGGTATTTTTGGCTTGAAAATCACCAAATATACGGTGTATATATACGTATATATACGGCTCTGGCCAACCCTACAAATAAGGTCTGACATAAGGCTGCAGCATGTCTTTTGTTGCCGTAAACCATCGGCTAGGATGGAGGCCCTGAGACACTCGAGATGTTGCTGGAGGCGCCTGCGTGTGAGAGTGTGTTTATGGGTGTATGTGTTTGTGGGTGTACGTGTGTTTGTGTGTGTGTGTGTATGCGGGTGTGTGTGTGCTTGTGTGTGCGTGTGTGTGTGTGTGTGTGTGTGTGTGCAGATGAGGTCTGGGTTAAGGCTGCAGCATGTAGGTGGTGGCCCCAGCTGTCGTATCCCAGTGGCTAGGATGGTGGCCCCTGAGACACTTGAGGAAATTCCTGGAGGCGTCTGCGTGTGTAAGTGTTTTTATGGGTATATGGTATATGTGTTTGTGGTGTACATGCATGTGGATGTGTGTGTAAACAGCTGAGACCTGGGATACGGCTGCAGCATGTAAGCAATGGTTTTTGTTGCCGAACACCATCGGCTAGGATGGTAGCCCTGAGACACTTAAGAAGTTGCTTAATTGCACTCATGAATCGAACTACTTTTCTGAGCTGCACAGATGGTGTCATATGGAAAGTTTAGCATTTTCACTAAACACGTAAGGTATCGAAGCTGGCAATCAGTCGAGTGGTCTGTTCCTATAAGGTGTGTTTGCCGGCCTGTGCATGTAGCTGTGGCTGTGTGGGGGTTATTCTGGACCTGCACAAACTTCAAGGTGTGCTGTGAGAGGGCCTCTGTTACAGATGCATTTAGTATTTTGTAAGATGTGAGCATTTAGTGCATCCCAACATTGAAGGCAGTTTGCACTTCTCTGCGAATTGTGCATCAAATGCATCTTGTCATTAAAGGCGCACGTACAGCTTCAAATACTGTGAGCATGCTGTCCGCCAAACCGCCGAAAACAAGTGGTGCCTGACAAATAATGTTGAAATGAGCTATGGTGGGTCTTACTTATGGCGCATGTGTAGAGTTGGCAAGAACCATACATACATACGTATATACGGTGTATATACGGCATTTTTGGCAGGGAAATCACCATATATACGGTCATATACGGTGTGTATATACGGTTCTGGCCAACCCTACGCATGTGGTAGGCATCTGTGGTGAGCTGCGCCAAGGCTGAAACAGCGCCATCAAAAAAGGGTGCGACCTTCTGGACAACGACATAGAAATAATATATGTACACCGTATATGTACACCGTATATTCGGTGATTTCCCTGCCAAAAATACTGTATATACACCGTATATATATGGTTCTGGCCAACCCTAGAAATAAGCCACGGAGGGTCTTACCTAAGATGTGCAGATGCTGGGACTGCGTGACTAGCTGCGCCAAGGCTGGAGCAGCATCATCGCAGAGGGAGCAATCCTTGAACGACAGCTCGCGCAGGGTGGTGTTGCTGCCCATGCCTGTAGACGTTGCATTCACATGTGAATGTTTGCTTGTTTGTGGTGCAGTTGTAAAAGGTAATGAGTAGAGTTGGCCAGAACTGTATATATACACCGTGTATATTCACCGTATACGACCGTATGTTTAATGGAACCCCTGCCAAAAACACCGTATATACAACGTATATATATGGTTCTGGCCAACCCTAGTTATGAGAGCATTGACACAAGGAGCAATCCTTCAGCAAAGTTGGGGCTGTTTTTCCTGCCCATGCCTGTAGGTAGACAGGGCAGGGCGTTCACATGTAAATGTAATGTTTCTTGCTCTTTTGTGGAGGGTTGAATGGTTATGGGAGCACATGCACAAAGATGGTGGGACAAATGCACAGGCTGGTGTTGTTGCCCATGCCGTTAGGCATTGTTGTTTGCTTACAGAGCACAATTAATGCAGGAACGCCACATGCAACGCTGCTTGTTGCTCCCCTAACAAATCCGTTCCTTTAAAACGAGGTTTTAATAATGACCAGTTTTCACACCACCACCATCTTTAGGTAGTAATCTCTAAGGCAGAGTCTGTCTTAACGGCACTGTGGACTTAAGTTTGTTATTGTGTGTGTCAGGCATCCAGCGTAAGATCATAAGGACATAGATTATAAGGACTGTTAAGCATCACAATCAACCAAATTGTGTTTACACTTCAGGCCACTGGTAACTGGCCTCTACCCCTTAGCGAGCAAATTGCAGTAGGTCGAGCTTCAATTTTGCATTTTAGTATACCACACATTATGACATGCAGCTCGTCATGCATTTGCATTTTGCATTTGCAGTGTACCACGCATTATGACATGCAGCTCATCATGCATTTGCGTTTTGCATTTTAGTGTACCCTGCATTACGACATGCAGCACGTCATGCATTTGCATTTTGCATCTGCAGTGTACCATGCATTATGACATGCAGCTGTCATGCATTTGCGTTTTGCATTTTAGTGTACCCTGCATTACGACATGCAGCTCGTCATGCATTTGCATTTTGCAATTACAGTGTACAATGCATCACAACATGCAGCTTGTCATGCCCATTCGGTCCCTCCCACCTTTGGCAAAATGCTTCATCCCTGCGCCCGTGAATGTATTCTGGGACAAGTCCAAGTGCGCGAGTGGGGTGTTCTGCGCAGCAGTGCCCAAAATCACAAACACAGAATGAGCAGTTCCTCCTTTTGCGGTGATAATTCACTTAAAGCCATTAAAAAAGGTTAGATCAACATGCACTTTGACTTGTACTCTTTGCACAGACCTACCATCGGCTACTTTCAGCATTTTGGCACTTCTATAACCAATGCTTATTCAACTCATTTCGTCAAGTCATCTGGCTTGAATGCGAAAGCAAAGTTTCATTATACTTCAGTGCCAAGATTTGGCAGCCATAAACAAACGAGCACGCTTACAACCTTGTTCATAAATAGGGTTGGCCAGAACCAAATATATACGGTGTCTATACAGTATAATTGGCAGGAAAATCGCCAAATATACGGTCATATACAGTTAAATATGCGGTTCTGAGCCAGCCATACACACACATCACAACACACAACGCCAGACAGACAGACAGACAGACAGACACACACAAGCACACACCTTGCTCACCACCCTCCCAAGCACTGCCAGGCCATCGCTGGTAATGTCACACTTTGACAGCCACAGATGCGTGAGGCGCTGGCTGACCTCCAAGCCCTTGGCCAAGCTCTGACAGCCAATGTCCTGAAGAATGTGTTCACACATGTTCACGACTGAAGTTGCTAGTAACAAACCACATATGAAAAGGCAGCTTGGGAGCATCTTCGGTGCACACCCTTGGCCAGGCTCTGACAGCCAATGTCCTGAAGAATGTGTCCACACATATCCACGACTGGAGTTGCTAGTAACAAACCACACACAAAAAGGCAGCTTGGGAGCATCTTCGGTGCACACCCTTGGCCAGGTTCTGACAGCCAATGTCCTGAAGAATGTGTCCACACATATCCACGACTGGAGTTGCTAGGAACAAACCACAAACAAAAAGGCAGCTTGGGAGCATCTTCGGTGCACACCCTTGGCCAGGTTCTGACAGCCAATGTTCTGAAGTGTGTGATTACACGTCTGCGATGCAAGTGACTGAGTTGCTAGCGACAAAAGGCAGGTTGGCAGCACCCTGGATACCAAGCCCTGGACTAGGCTCTGAAAGACAGCTTCCTTAAACATGTCGTTACAAATGCCCCCGCAGTGGAAGTTCCTGGCATACGTCACCCAGACGCTGAGCCTAGCAATTTGATGACCCAATGTCACTCAGACACGCACATTCTTGTAATAAGAAAATGACACACAGAGACTCAGACATTTGTTAATTGACTGTATAAGCATATCCGCTTCAGGCTCGTGGCAGTATTGAGACGCACAAGGGTTGGCCACCCAGACACGCAATAACCTGTGGAGGACAGCCTGACAGGATGAGGCGCCTCAGCATCAGGCTTGCTTCCATAACCTACTATGCACCCAGTGCCACCCAAACACTCATATACCTGCAGTGGACAGCCTGACAGGTTGAGGCGCCTCAGCTTCAGGCCCATGTCGGGATGGAGCAGGGCCCCTAATTTGTCAGAGGCCCAAGCGCCAAAGTATGGGCAGTGGGACACGTCCAGCTCCTGTGTGTGCGTGTGTGTATGTGTGTATTTTTGGTGGGTTCTCTGCCAAAACTACCGTATACACTGTATATTTATGGTTCTGGCCAGCCCTAATGAAGAGGGGTGCAACATGTGTTTCTTAAGCGGACCACCCTCACACAGCGCACCTTGAGGCGTGTCTTTGAGCAGCAAGAGTGTGAAACAATCACACTCCCATTTCCAACCCTCCTACCCTCCTACCCTCCTACGCTCCTACGCTCCTACACAGCGTCCAAACCACTTGCAAGGACAGCTGCACAACCTTTTTTTGTGTCCCACCAACATACTAAAGTATACAGTACAACCTTGAGGCGAGTGCAGGATCTGAGCAGCGACAGTGCAACGCAAATCTATGGAATATCTCCTACTCAGCATCTCTCCTTGCTTTGACCGTTAAGTCTCACGATGTGCTCTTGTATACGAGTAAGCGCGCCTTGAGTTGTGTGCAAGTTCTCAGGAGCACTAGCGTGAGGCATACCGCACTCTCATCTCCGAACAAATCCCCTATTTGTAGGGTTGGCCAGAACCATATATATACGGTGCATATACGGTATTTGTGGCAGGGTAATCACCAAATATACGGTCATATACGGTGTATATATACGGTCCTGGCCAACCCTACCTATTTGCACGCAGAGCTGCCCTTTATAAAAGGCCTCCTCATTTCTAATACAGTTAGACATGGACGCACCTTGAGTTGTAGAGCTGCGCGACCCTTTTTGAAAGGCCTCCTCGTTTCTAATACAGCTAGACATGGACGCACATTGAGTTGTACAGCTGCACGACCCTTTATGAAAGGCCTCCTCGATTCTGATACAGCTAGACATGGACGCACCTTGAGTTGTAGAGCTGCACGACCCTTTTTGAAAGGCCTTCTCGTTCCTAATACAGTAGACATGGGCGCACCTTGAGTTGTGTGCAGGTCCTGAGGAGCACTAGCACGAGGCAACTCACGCCCTCCCCCCCCAGGCATCCCCCCTTAGCGTGCAGTGCTGTGATGGGAGTGAGGCTGCAAGGGTCAGCTGCCTGCGTGAATTGTGCGTGCGCTTGGAAATGAAGCAAATTGTGCTGAGCCATACTAGGCGTGCAGTGCAGTGCTGTGATGGGAGTGAGGCTGCAAGGGGCAGCTGCCTGCGTGAAATGTGCGTGCGCTTGGAAATGAAGCGAATTGTTGTCAGGCCACACTTGGCGTGCAGTGCAGTGCTGTGATGGGAGTGAGGCTACAAGGGGCAGCTGCCTGCGTGAATTGTGCGTGCGCTTGAAAATGAAGCGAATTGTTGTCAGGACAGACTTGGCGTGCAGTGCAGTGCTGTGATGGGAGTGAGGCTACAAGGGGCAGCTGCCTGCGTGAAGCGTGTGTGCGCTTGGAAATGAAGCAAATTGTGCTGAGGCATACTAGGCGTGCAGTGCAGTGCTGTGATGGGAGTGAGGCTGCAAGGGGCAGCTGCCTGCGTGAATTGTGCGTGCGCTTGGAAATGAAGCAAATTGTGCTGAGGCATACTAGGCGTGCAGTGCAGTGCTGTGATGGGAGTGAGGCTGCAAGGGGCAGCTGCCTGCGTGAATTATGCGTGCGCTTGGAAATGAAGCAAATTGTGCTGAGGCATACTAGGCGTGCAGTGCAGTGCTGTGATGGGAGTGAGGCTACAAGGGGCAGCTGCCTGCGTGAAATGTGCATGTGCTTGAAAATGAAGCGAATTGTTGTCAGGCCACACTTGGCGTGCAGTGCAGTGCTGTGATGGAAGTGAGGCTGCAAGGGGCAGCTGCCTGCGTGAATTGTGCGTGTGCTTGAAAATGAAGCGAATTGTGCTGAGCCATATTAGGCGTGCAGTGCAGTGCAGTGATGGGAGTGAGGCTGCGAGGGGCAGCCTGTGTACACCATGAGCTAAAAAACGAAGGAAATTGTGTCACACTTGGCCTGTTATGATGGGAGTGAGAGTGTGCCACACTTGGCCTGTTATGATGGGAGTGAGAGTGTGCCACACTTGGCCTGTCGTGATGGGAGTGAGAGTGTGCCACACTTGGCCAGTCGTGATGGGAGTGAGGCTACAAGAATGGAAACTGCCTTAAAAGAAGGAGTCTCAAAGCCTGTACACAAGCCTGTGCAAAAAAGCGAGCATTAGGGACAAATCCGACTAGTGTTTCCACTTGGCTCATCTTCTGAAACATTGCCAGCGAAGGCCAAAGAGAGTACAGCAGATTTTTCCAGCCTGGTATTAAGCACACTAATCTGTGGTTAGAGGTGATTACGTCAGATGTGCGTGTTGTGTGTGTGTATGTGTGTGTGTGTGCGCGCGTCAGCTACAAGAATTTGAGCACAAAGGTGTGTGTGGTGTGAGACATGATGAAATGGAGGTGTCTGAAAGCGGGTAACACTCACACCCACCTACAACAGGCAATGAGCAGTGCTCTTAACCAAATATATATCATCTGTTTGCATGTTTCTAACACGCACGTGACTTACGGATAATTGAAATCATAGTGAGCCTATTTGCCCGCACATAAGGGAGTAATGAAGGGGCTCTTTGCTCTAGCACATAAGGGTGTAATGAGCACATAAGGGTGTAATGAAGGGGCTCCTTTTGTGGCACATAATAGTGTAATGAGCACATGAGGGTGTAATGAAGGGGCTCTTTGCTGTGGCACATTAGGGTGTAATGAGCACATAAGGGTGTAATGAAGGGGCTCCTTCTGTGGCACATAATAGTGTAATGAGCACATGAGGGTGTAATGAAGGGGCTCTTTGCTGTGGCACATTAGGGTGTAATGAGCACATAAGGGTGTAATGTGTAATGAAGGGGCTCTTTGCTCTAGCACATTATGGTGTGATGAAAGGGCTCTTTGCTGTGGCAGGGCTCTTGGCTGTGAACAGGACTTTGCATGCTCTTACCTGCTTCGATTGTTGCAGCGCCTCCGTCACTATCTCTAGGTCTGCTTGCCCGAGTTTGTGGCAGCCCAAGGCTAGGTCTAGGAGTGAGCTAGAGATGGCCTGTGCCTGCGTGTGTGTATGAGTGTGTGTGTGTGTGTGTGTGTGTGTGTGTGTGTGTGTGTGTGTGTGTGTGTGTGTGTGTGTGTGAGTGTGTGAATGTATAAAAATGTGAACGATTGTGCGTGTGTGTGTGTAACTGTGTGTATCTGTGTGTTTGTGTTGTGTTGTATTTGTGTTTGCATTTTAAGTAATTGTCTGTAGCAGCCCATGAACAAGGCCTGTGTCGGCCTTTGTGGTGTGTGTGTGTGTGTGCGTATGTGTGTCAGCCCTTGTGGTGTGAGCCATGATCGCTTCATAAGCACTCTGTGCTTGACCATATCTTTGTGCTTCTGCAACACATTCCATCATGTGCAGTTGCACAATCGAAAAGACTGGGCTGTGGCATGTCAGATTAATGAGGGAAGTAGAGAGGGCTTCCGTCAATCTGTAGACTTGGAATCATATTACAGATCGTAGGTTGAGGAACAACTGCGCCTGCCACAAAAACAATGCACGATAAATCAGACGAGCTGTGTATTGATCCGCTCTGAACAGGGAAATGCACTGAGCCAATTACATTGAGCCATTTACACTGAGCCATTCGCACTGAGCCATTCACTCTGAGCCATTCACACTGAGCCATTCACACTGAGCCATTCGCACTGAGCCATTCATACTGAGCCATTCACACTGAGCCATTCACACTGAGCCATTCACACTGAGCCATTCACACTGAGCCATTCACACTGAGCCATTCACTCTGAGCCATTCACACTGAGCCATTTACACTGCGCCATTCACACTGAGGCATTCACTTTAAGCCACAGATGCAAGTGTGACACACTGTCCTGTTGCTCTGTTTGATGGGTAATGGAGTATGGTAGGTAGGCAGGGTGGGCAAGGTGATCGTATGTAGGCGAGGTGATCTATGGTGGGCAAGGGAGTATGTAGGCAAAGTGATCTATGGTGGGCAAGGGAGTATGTAGGCGAAGTGATCTATGGTGGGCAAGGGAGTATGTAGGCGGAGTGATCTATGGTGGGCAAGGGAGTATGTAGGCAAAGTGATCTATGGTGGGCAAGGGAGTATGTAGGCGGAGTGATCTATGGTGGGCAAGGGAGTATGTAGGCAATGTGATCTATGGTGGGCAAGGGAGTATGTAGGCAATGTGATCTATGGTGGGCAAG
>Ga0307963_1002052_pt1 | contig 15838 bp, 21 predicted proteins | sample OrgLakmetagen594_FD_201829 | JGI IMG/M metagenome (GOLD analysis project Ga0307963, IMG submission 201829) | Saline water microbial communities from Organic Lake, Antarctica - #594 | ecosystem: Environmental > Aquatic > Non-marine Saline and Alkaline > Saline | place: Antarctica: Organic Lake...
CTCTCTCTCTCTCTCTCTCTCTCTCTCCCTCTCCCTCTCCCTCTCCCTCTCTCTCTCTCTCTCTCTCTCTCTCTCTCTCTCTCTCTCTCTCTCTCTTTCAAAACATCACCGTGCGTTCAAAGTATGGCGCTCTGAAACCCACCTGACCCTTTTCAACTAATCCTGCTGTTAGTGGGCAGGAGGACCTTGCAGGTCGTCCTGCTTAGATTTTCTTCCATCGACAGCCTCCTTGAAGGCATTGGACATTCTCTCTGTGTTGCTTGACCCAACTACCTCTTCCCTCCCAGGATGTAGGCATCTAACCAATGGTCAATAACACATTTGACGTCCACTCACTCCTGGGCACATCGAACCATTTCAAATAGAACCTGTGCTTCTAAACTCATTGGCACTTGACTCAACGCCGTCTTTTAGGTGAGGAGGAGGACCTGGCGCGCGCAATGGGCATCGCCCGGCCACCCAGCAGCAGGGGGGAGCAGGGGGGGAGGACTTGTAGGAGCAAGAGCAAATGGGGGACCGTGGCGGGAGTGAGCCTGGAAAATACGCCCATCTATGTGCTTGAGCCCAAGGTTGGTGTGCAGTTTGTGAGGTGTGCAAGTGCACACACTTCATGCCTGGCTCAACCTCGAGCTTAAAAATGGTATATAAGAGAGGTAGCACCTGAACCCGGGCCTATTTTGCTAGTGGCTTTGGCAGGCACCCATCTACATCCTAACCTTTTAAGAAATTGGAGGCACCGTCTTTAGATTTTCATCGAACAATTACAGAGGGGGTCATCCGAGAAAGTGGCTGGAGATGTGTTTTTTTGCACTCAGATGCCAGCCATCTATTGCCACTTTATCCGATTAAACCATTTTTATCGTAACAGAAAGCAGGCATTTTTAGCTGCAAGAGGTTGTGTTTATTTTTAGTAGGTCGCTCTTAGTGCAATTTGAAAGGGGTTACAGCATACACTGACCACCAAAATCCTAATAAGATGGCTTTCAATAGAAAAACAGCACAAGCTTAAAAACCATCCGTCACTTCACTGTTTCACTCCATTTCTTTTTCAATGAAATTTGTTTATAATAAGGACTCCATATCACCAAATGTCATGTGATTTGGTAAGGTGGGTGACCTGCTGTGGAGATTTTGTCGCGAAAAATAGGGTTCACGCCGCGGGCAATTAGACATGTGCGCCAAAGCTTGCACTTTTCAAGGTCTGGTTAAAACTGCTACTTCTGGGTACTAAGCTTAGAAGTACAAGCTTTAGCGCCCATACTCTGGTCACAATTCGAAAGTACCCCTGTTTGGGGCCTCAGATGACCCCCTCTGGAACAACTACATTCCATAGGATCTCAATAGGATCTCGAAGAAGCTCTGTAAAGTCTGTGTGCTTTTGTATAATCTTTCGTTCTTTGATCAGGATTGCACTCGTTCAATTTCTTCTCTCCTCTGACTTCTGGTGAGCGTTGCATCCTCTTTGCATCATTGTATCATTTTCAGTCTGGACCGTACAGCACGATCACACAAGGTTGCTTAGGAGCTGCCGCCTACTAAAAATCACGATCGAGACGCCTGCTACTGCAAGAGCTGCCGCCTACTAAAATTCACGATCGAGACGCCTGCTACTGCAAGAGCTGCCGCCTACTAAAACGCCTGCTACTGCAACATTAATAGCCGTATTGGCAGGTTCATATGAACATTTCAATTTTGTCATCCCTGATCCCACAGCAAGACCTGCACGGCTTTGGATTTGACCCCTTTGTGGGCGCTGAGGAGTTCAGAGTGCGCAAGCGGCAGCGCACTGAGGAGCACCAACGCTCGCTACAGGTGTGTGCTACTCTGATCAATACTCTGCTCTTATCAATACTCACCAGAGCACAATCATCTCTTTTTACCAGCATGACATGTGTTGATCGCATTAATAAGGTCATTTGTTGTTGTGTGCTCCTGCCGTCTGCACTGTTGTACTTAGTTCTGAAAAAGTGCTCAGTGGATTTTCTCTTCTGCCTTCACTGTTGCCCCCTGAAAAGATTTCCTCTGAAAAAATGGATAGCCATCAGTGTTTTGGGATCCCTCTAGATCAAGTGCACTACACAGAGAGCAGTATTATAAAGTTCAGGGAGCGCATAAGGAGGAGTGTCTAGGCAATGATTATACTGGTGATTGCAGAATGTATCCCCCCTGAGAACAGATAAAAAAGCTGCGTCTGCAAGTTCCTTTGTCGGCATGCTTCAAACTCAACCGCGCTTTGCCTACAGAGTCCGGAGCAGCTATAAAAGAATTGCTGGGTGGGGGGCCTTGTCGACCACACTTTGCAACTAAATCCTCTGGGTCAGTTTCCATGCATCAACACTTCAGTAACTTCAGTAGTAACTGCGATGAGGTGACTTGCCATGCATCATTACTTCAGTAGTAAGTGCGATGAGGTTGTGGCTTGAAAACCTGTGTAGGTACCGTCTTGTTGTCCTCACTTCAAGTACACCGATGCCAAACGCGCAGGAGGCTGCTGCTGCAGCGACCAGCAAGCTGGGCATGGGCGGGGGTCAAGGTGCAAGAGGAGCGGGGGCCAAGCGCCCACGTGGCGTGGCTTTTGGTGGTGTGTCCGACGTTAATGACATGGAGGGGTAGGTGGCTTGCGCACTGCGTTTGAGTTTGATGCCATTTTGTTGGAAGCTTGGTTTGTATGTGTAGGTATGTGCAGCTATTGTTTGGTACAACTTACAACACATGGTTTTAAAACTGTGTAGTCAATTTTAAGACGCTTGTTTTGTAGGTTTGTGCGACTCAAAAACGGAAGTGCTGTGCATAAATTTATGAAATTGGGTGCTGTGGCTTGTGTTGGAGTGTATGCAACAGAAACTTGTTGGTGTGTTTGCAGCAGTAACTTGTGTTGGTGTGTTAGCAACAGTAACTTGTGTTGGTGTGTATGCAGTAATGGCTTGCGTTGGTGTGTATGCAGAAATGACATGCATTGTGTGTATATGCATTTATGGCTTGTATTGGTGTGTATGCAATAGTAACTTGTGTTGGTGAGTATGCAATATTTGCTTGCGTTGGTGAGTATGCATTAATGGCTCTACGTATGCAATGCCTTATATTTGTGTGTGCAATAATAAGCGGAAGGGTGATTGGATAAATTGCTAGTCGTACTTTGTTGGGTGCCTTTGCTTCTTCCAGATCATGCACTCACTTTTTTTTCGGCTTTGGTACCGGTGACAAATAGGCAGAGGGGGCATTCGTCTTCTCATCCCTTAAAGTGCGTAATGACTAATTTCCTGTCCCTCTAACCATGCGCCCCTTCCCCTTCAGGTCCATGAACAGGCACACAGAGGAGGCACGCCCCGTTTTATCATCGCCCAAGTGTGTACTGTATTCTCAGCTCATCAAAGGTGCATGGAAAACTATACCAACTCACTTTGTGTCGGTCCCTTATAGCACACATTCCATCTCTGCTCTTTTCAGGTACATGGATGACTATGCAGAGGAGGCCGCACCCGCACCCACCAAGCACAGCTACCTCTCCGGACCTTCCACCTTCAACTTTGAGCTGGCCAACAGCGACTCCGAAACAGAAGACTACGGCGGCAGACGGTAAGGGTGCTCTTTACGCAGTGCTTGTTCTACCTGCTCCCCTTTTGGGGGGCAGCTCGTATTTTATTTTCTTGCTCTGTGTTCCATTAGGAAGTGTGCGTAGTTTGCTTTATTCCTATGCTCTGTTAGGCAGCTTGCCTTCTCTAGGCGTTCTAGTTTGTAATGTGTGAATGTGTGTGCCAGGCTAACAGTGGTGTTTGCTCACTGAAAGGTGCCAAAAGGTCATTAGAACGTAGAAAATGCCTGCTGAATACACAATACGCACACTCTAATTCACACCCTCGCTGTGTACACCTTGTAATTCTGCAATGCATACCTACCACTGCAGTTTGTGCTTCAGCTGATGATCTTAGCAATTCAATTCAGTTTTTTATTTTAGTGGTGTACTTAAGATGCTTCTTTTTGTGGTCTACACTGGAGGTGGCCTCACTCCCCTTGTCACCTAAAGGGGATTGGCCCTACGGCCTGAGTTAATTTAGGGGCGGTGGCTTCACTGCCTGTGCCGCTTCAGGGAAGCGGCCTTACTGCCTAAACCATTTCCAGGGGAATGGTCCTATTGCCTGAGGCATTTCCCCCTAAAGTCACACCCTCGTTGCTCGACCATTTGTACCTATATTGATCCTAAAATAGGTCAACTCAAGGCCCTCAACGCCCCAGCCCATAGACCTCGGAAGCTTGAGCATCACACAGAACACAGCATTTGTCAATGCCGCTCATTCTTGCTCTTGAATGCTGAAGTCCAGCAGCCACACACGAATCATTATTTCACGTTACTCATAGGCTACAAAGGCAAGCAAGAGCCTTCACCAGCGTACTGCCACTGCCTTACTAACATCAACCTTCTTACTCTCACCGCGTGCAGTTAAGGAGCCGCGCGCCCTTGCTTGCAGCTTGTAGGCTGTGGAAACCATCAGAACCTCAACAAAAACACAGCCTGCTGTTGCCCCAATGAAATCAACCTTCATACATTCACCCCAGTACATTAAAACGTGCCTGGCGCCCTTGCTAGCAGGCAATGGATACTATCATGAGCCTCAGCAAACAAACAGCCTGCCCCACTGATATCAACCTTAATACATTCACCTCAGTACATTCAAAGGTGCCTAGCGCCGTTGCTAGCAGACGATGGATACTGTCGTGGGCCTCAGCAAACATCCAGCCCCACGGACATCAAAACTCTGTACTTTTTCTTTATGACATTGCAGTCGCCGCGCGCCCTTACTCTTAGGCGATGGAGGCCAGCCACCCCCACAGGCCCTCCATAATGCAGAGCAGCTCAGAAGAGGGGGCGACTTCATTCCAAACTTTTCAAAATCAGACCAGCAGGTGCGCAGGCTGCGATCTGTTCCTCTATCCAGTGTCCATCCCAATCTGCAGCATTTGTAACAATTTTGTAAATCTGACCAGCTCTACTTGCGATCACATGCCCCATGCACAATTTCTATCCGTCCAATTTCTGCGCAACAAAGTGCAACAAAATGTAATGTCCATTTCATACCATCCCTTGACGCGTTCAGTCAAATTGTTGTCGCATTTAGTCAAGCTCTCATTTGAAAAGATGCAGCTCTCGCATGTTAACATACATATTTTCCGGTCTTCCTGTTGAATTTGATTATTGCAACACGTCAAAAAGCTGCATTCGGTCTCCTTGCTTTCATCACTGCTCTGCATCCGTAGCATAAACACCAAACACTAACAACATATCGTGCACACTTTTGCTGGCTGGTTGCAACTTAGCTGTCAATATCTTGGCTGCTTTTTGTTTTGTTGTGATTTGATCCACCAAGATGTTGTAGGTTTCAGGATGCTTCTTGCTGCAGGCAATCATGCGTCTTGCTATTTGCATTTGTGCCAATTTACTGCTGTCAGTTCATGCTGCTGCCGAATGCTGCTGTTTACAGGTCAAGGTCGTTCACTTCCCTCCTCCTGAAGTCCCTGCCTCCTTCAATGAGCGCCATGTGTTTCCAGCTCTTGCCCATCCTCCTGCAAGTCAACAAAACCAAGCCCTGCAGGTGTGTGTGTGTCCCTGAGGGTACGTGCACGCATGTTGTTTGAGTGTAAATTTCATGTGTGTGTGTAAGCATGCGTGTGCTTGAACTTCATCTGTATAGAGCCAGTAATGATGTGACATTTGCCTGCTTTTTCTTAGTTCACAGACTCCATTCACCAGAAAGGCTAACAAACACACAGGACAAATTGGTCACCCACACATAGGATTGGCCACAACCGTAATATATAACATACGCCGTATTTGACTGAGCATTTGAAGAAGTCCCAGCTGAAAACACCGTATATGCACCATACATCGTATATATGTAGTTCTGGCCAACCCTACTCGCACACAATGCCCTCACAAACTCTAAATTCCCTCATCCTTCCCACATAGGCTGCCGGCTTACCCTTGCCTCCTGCCCGTGAAGTCCCCCCCCCCTCAGACACTCAGCTGCGTAGAGAGATTGACAGCCTGGCTGCGTTGGTAGCACGCAGCGGGGCAGCAGTAGAGCATCTAGCCCGCAGGCAGGCAGCAGCAGGAGAGGCAGCAGCAGCAGCAGCAAGTAAGTGTGGAGGCGCCTGTTATCGCACAAAGAAGTGCAATGCAGCCTGCTGTCCCTCGCTTATTTTGAAGGACCTGCACACACACGAGGTCAAGGGCAAATTAAGTTGACTGCTCATCTGCACCATGAAATCAGGAGTGCCTTAGCGTGACAGCTTGACACGTGCTTTAAAAGCGCTTGCTTCATACACGCTCACACGCTAACGTGATCTGCAAAGTGCTCTTTGTACCCCAAGATGCTCCACCCGTTCTCATGCGCCCTGCCAAACAACGCACACTCACAGGGGCTCAGAAGGTTGATGGTGCTGTGCATATTAAGGAAGAAGACCAAGCAGCAGCAGCAGCAGCAGCAGCAGCAGGGGGAGATAGGAAAGAATGTGAGCGAGTCAAGTTCTCGTTCTTGTTAGGGGGAGAGGGCATGCAGTATTACGCATGGCGGCTACATAAGATACAGACAGCACTGGCCACTGTGTCGGGAGGGGCAAGGCCGCCAGACCACCAGCTTCAGCTGCAGAATTCCAAGGTGTGTGTGTTGTGTGTGCGATCACTTTTGATAAGTCTGTGTACGTGAGTGTCAGGCAAGGTTTTCAGGTCACCAGCATTGTTGTACACAGTGTGTATTTGTAAATGTGTAGTACTTAGCATCTCTCGTGCACGTAGCCTTGCTGTATCGTTGTCCCTTAATGGGGTGCTGCACATCCACTGTTCAGGTGCATACCCACCCATATGTGGGAGATGTCGTGCTGCACAACTTTCAGAAGTCCTCATCCACACCAGTGTTCACTGTTTGGGTGCATACCCACCCAATACTGCGTGAGATGCAGCGCTGCACAGCTTTCAGAGGTTCTCACCCACACCATGTGTGATGTAAGCTCCCATGAATCACACACCATGTATCACTCCATGTTAGCCTCCATGAATCACACTCCATGTGTCACTCCATGTATGTGTCACTCCATGTATCACACTCCATGTAACACACCATGTATGTATCACTCCATGTATCACACCATGTATGTATCACTCCATGTATCACACTCCATGTATCACACTCCTTGTATCACACCATGTGTGCTGTAAGCCTCCACACAGGTGCAAACAGTGGAGGAGGAGCGTACAGCTTTCCTGCTTGAGAGGCTCTGGCTATTGTATCTTCACAATCACCCTTATACTAACTTACAGTGAGGCTTGTGTGGCTTTGCTCTTATCTCTGTGCAAGTGCTAACGGTGGACGGGCGTATGGAAATGCCAGGCCTTACAGGTGCCAGCTAATCCATGCATGCCATCATCTTTGGCATCGTGAGTGTCCAGAATTCTGATAATGGACGAGCATATGGCCATGCCAGGCCCTAATGGTGCTAGCTAAACTATGCATACCATCATCACCGTGCACATCATGTCTGTGCAGGTGCTCACGGTGGAGGAGCGTATGGCCATGCTTGGGGAGGCCCCCCTACCCTCCAGCGCAGCCACGCAACAAGCACTGGCATCTGCTGCTGCGCTGTCACAGCAGCACGCCCAAAAGCAGGTGAGCAGCATCTAAGAACTCCAGGGGTTAGATGTGCTCAATGTCTCATCATGCTATGTTACAGAGAAGAAGGGCCTTACGTCCCCCTCTGGTCAGTGCATGCCTCCAGAGCAAGTGAGCAGCATTCCCAACATACAGGGAAGGACTGTGCTCAGCATATTTTGTAATTCCGAGCGCTGAGTTGGGCAGCATTCTCAACCTGCAGGGGAGTATTGTGCTCAGCATTTTTTCGAGCACTGAGAGCTTGAATTGGTTTGGTGAGTGCCCCCAAGAGCTGTCAACCAGGACACGGCTTCATGCGAGGAAAATGCGATGAGAATGTAACACCTAGAAAAGCCAGTGGGTGCTTATCCGAAACGAAGGTGAAAAATGGATGGGAGTGGCAGGAGAGACAAAGGATGCTGCTAAGGAGGCTTGGTAAGCACGTCCTAGATAGTGATAGGCACACAGGTTGCACAGATGATTGCCAATAGCCACAATCCTGTCCATTGTCTCTAGGCCTCTCTCGTTCGTTGCAACGACGTGAGCGCCCCATCCCTCCTGATTCCCATTTGACAGAACAGATATCAGCTTAGGACTGTACGCTTTATGCTGTATGTGTCATATGCATGCACATGCAGGGATCAGAGGCAGGCAACGCGTGTGTGTGGCATGTTATATATATAACAAGAATTTATATTAGAGGGGGCTAACTGTGGCCCAAAACGGGCAAGTTTTTATATGCTCTTTGACTTATACGCCCCAAAATTGGCAAGCTCCAAATTTTACATAATATGAATTCTTGTTATAAAAAGCTGTCCATAAATGCAAAATTTGGAGCTTGCCAATTTTGGGGCGTGTGCTTAATTTGCTGTGGCGTGCAGGCCATTATTTACCACAAATTGTTCATACCAACTCACCCACTGCACCAATCTGGATTACTTTCAATGGTGTAGAATTCTTATTAAAAAGAATATCATTGCAACAAAAATGAAAGAAAACGGCTGAGTGGTTGGTGTTGTATGGTGATTTGAGCCGTTTCCCCATGGAAATCACCACATTAGGGTTTACATGCACCATGTGTGCTAAATCCAGTCTATCTCAGCACGCATAGCGACCCACATAAAACTGGGCACACGCTCTAATAGCTCTCAATGCCAGCTACACTTTGGTACTAAAATGGTGTCGATCGGATGATGTGGCTGTGAGTGGCTGCCTTCTAAATACAAAAATAAGCTTTTTCACGCATTTCCTCTTTTAGCCCCCTCTGGATTTATATAATTGAACGATTCTGGCAACGCGTGTGTGATCTATACCTATTTTGCATGTGTGTTGTGTAGGTGGCAGAGGGAGACAAACAGCGGTTGCAGGCTGCCCTTGGGAGCAGTTTTGTCAGGGCTGAGGAGCAGGACATGGGGGTGGACCAAAACCAGCAGGTGTGTATGTGTGCATGTATGTGTGTGTGTTTGTGCGCGTGCGTGCCCTTGCGTGCATGTGTGTGTGTGTGCCTGTACGTGTGCATGCGTGTCTTGTGTGTATAATGTATGTATAAGTTTGAGAGGTACTTGTTTGTGCCAAACAGCAATGAATGCCACACAAAAAAGGTTGGAGCAATTGGATGTTGGAACAAGGCCCCTGCTCTTTAACAGTAAGGCCCTCCTCACTCTTGCGTCTGAAGTGAGTGAGTGGATACAATTTTCTTCAGTCTGTATTTTTGGATTGTGCCAGTACTTAGGCAGTATAACTCAATATGTATAGGGATGGCCAAGACTAATAACGCACACCGTAATTTACGGCGTAAACGACCGTATGTATGGCAAATTTCTTGCAAAACATATGTACACTGCATGTTTATCTGTGATTATAGTTTACCCTATTAATATGTTTTTAGGTCTGCCACTGTCCCGTAATAAGGCAGCGTAATATATTATAGTAATTAAGCATCAAAATATTGCTTTTGTTGCTCTAATCGCAGGTGGGGCTACGATCCAAAGGGCAGCTGTCAAGCACAGCTGCCGCAGCTATGGCCGCGTTTGGTTCTCGCTTCACCTCTGGCACTTCCACGGAGACAGCAGTCCTGCAGCCGCAGACCGGAGGTTTGATGCAGGTGGGGTTGCGGTCGTTGCTTGACGTCAGACTTTGTTTTTACGTGTGTGGGGTGTACTTTGCGTGTATGGCACAGCAAGTTGGCACAGCAAGGTGGCACAGCAAATTGACACAGCAAGTGCGTGTATGGCACAGTAAGTTGGCACAGCAAGTGGGCAGTAAGTGGGCACAGCAAGTTGGCACAGCAAGCTGGCACAGCAAGTGTGTGTATGGCACAGCAAGTCGGCCAAATGGTCCTTTCCTAGCTGCTCAAACGCTCCTGTAACGTCAACAACATTGTGGCACGATCAATTCCTAGCACTGGTGCTTGACAAGACAAAACCCAAGCGTTTCCATTGTATAACACAGAGACTGCTGCACGCACAAGCCTTCACACTATTAATGCTACCCTAAAAGCTGCACAAGATCCCAATTGCTATGGTGCATCACCTTTTGCACCACCCCCTTGCTGCGCAGCCAAACGCGGCCGACAGGGCGGCCGCTGAGGCGGCTGCACGTGCTGAGAAGGAGCAGCCCAAACGCTGGTTTGAGGAGTGGAGGCCACAGCCGCTGGCGTGCAAGCGCTTTAATGTGCCAGGTGCGTTGTGCGTTTTGGTGATTGGTTACTTTATGTGCTTGTGTGAGAGCTCCTAGTTCCAATTGTCAATTACCTCAGTCGTTCTTGACACGCTGAGCATAATGTTGTGCGTGGACTCCTTGTTGCAAAATTGTCGAGACCCTGCTCGTTCAGGTTGATGTCACGAGCAAACCACCCTCTAGCTCTCCAAATATGCTATCCACGCAAAGGGTTCCCTTGTTCTTTATTTGCTCCTTCAAATGCTGTTATATAAACGCATAAACGCCAATCCTTGGGCAAGGAACAACAGGAAATGTTGATCCTTTTCCTCTCCCCTTCACCTGCGTGTGTCAGTGCGTGCTTTAAAAAAGCCTCTTTTTGCGGCCTCTGACTTAAAACTGTTCTCCTGGCTTTTCCTCCTCGTCTGCGTCACCCTTCTTGATCTCATATAATATAATATATATATATTAATTACACCACCTCCTGGGCTCAAGACGTCAAACCAGCCTCACGAAAATACACCACCTGTCACACTCCGCACATCCCCCTCCTCTAACATTCCTGCAGACCCTTACCACGGTCGTCCTCCTGCTGAGCCTAACCAAGGCCCCCGCTTCAAAAGCGACCTCGACAGCATAGCACTGCCAGAGACAGCGCTGAGCTTGAGCGCACGCTCAGCTGAGGCAGCTCAGCAGCAACAACAGCCAACAGCAGCTGTGCACAAACCTGCGGACAGGAGAGATCTAAGTGCAGCACAGAATTGGCACCCTGGGCCTCCCCCATCAGAAGCAGGGGGGACCCAACAGGAGCAGGAACAGCAGCAGCAACAGCATTATCAGCAACACCAGTACCAGCACCAACGGTTGCCACCTCCCCCTCCCCTTCCAATGCCACTGCCACCAGATCAGCAAGGCCGGCCCGCGGCAGCTGCCGCGGCAGCAGCAGCAGCGGTGGCACACAGGCTCGTGGCGGAGGCCCAGCAGAGGGGTTTGGGGAGCAAGAGTGCTGTTGGGGGAGGAGGTGCTGATGTGCCTCCAGACGCAGCCTCCTCTCACAGCACACTGCTGCCCCCTCCCACTCCTCTGACACACCTGCACGGTGCTTCCATCGAAACAGGACCAGTATCTGCAGCAGTAGGGGGGGGCACCAATGCCAAAAGCATGGCCGCTGACTTCCTCAGCTCCCTAGACTCTTCTCTCTTCAATCAGCAGGCCCAGGAAGGACCACAAGCCCCTCCCACCACACTTCCTCCACCCCATACATCAGCCCTCCGTCAACCTTCCACCAGCAATCAGCCACCCCTTACACAGCATCACCCGCTCCCACCACCACCACCACCACCACCACATCATGCACATATCAATGCCCCAGCTGGTGCACAGTTGTCACAGCAAGGTGGAGGGTATACACCTAGTAGTATACAACAAGGGGAGGCTGCTGGTTCAAAAGAGGCTGAGCAGCAGGACGCGTTAGTAGGGGCTGAGCTGGACCGGCCGTTAGACATTTTCAAAGCCATTTTTGAGGCAGACGACGACGAGGAGGAGGAGGAGGACGGAGATAATGTTGGTGTAGTGAAGGAGGAAGGAGGGGTTGGATTGACAGGGAGCATAGAAACTGGAGGACAGGGAAGTGGCATAGACCAAACTCAGCAGCAGGAGCAGCAGCAGCAGCAGCAGCAGCCCCCTGTGGGCCATCCTCAGCAGGTGGGCTTGGCCAATGCACTGATGCGTGCACAGGAGCTGGCCTCCACCAATGCAGAGGAGGCGCGGCGGCGGCAGCAGCAGCAGCAGCAGCAGCAGCAACAGCAACAGCAGCAGCAGCAGCAAGCAGGAAATGGGCTGCAGCAGCACCACCCCCAACAGCAGCAACAGCAGGAGGTGGTGAATCCAGAGGTGCAAGCCAGGATTTTGGCTGCCCTTAACATGCTGCACAAGGACAGACGGAAAGATAAAAAAGAGAAGACTAGCAAGGACAAGGTGGGTTCCGGGTTTTGACGTCTCTTGTGGTTGAGGAGTGGCTCAGACAGACAAATGTCACTTATGCACGTGTGCATATAGACTGACCTGAAACCATTATTCGTTTTTTGGGAACAGACAAGGTACACACGTCATACATGAAAAGAGCATAAAAACTCTCAGCACGCCCGTCTAAGGTCAGTAATGTTCATGTTTAAACAAATGTATGATCATCAGGGCTGTTGCAGTACGGTGTACGGTACGGTGTACGGTAATACGGTACGGTAAGGTAAGAACGTTTTTTACCGTATTTTTGAAAACTGGTACCGTATATACGGTAAGATACGGTACGGTGAACGGTACGGTGCCAAGCTGGCACTGCCAGTGCAAAAATGGCCTCAGAATGGCCTCTCCGCCCCAAAACCTCCCATTTTCGCTCCCTGGTGTGCTCCCCCCATGTGCTGACGCCACACAATGCTTCCATGAACGACCCTGAGGCTGGGTTGGGGCTGCATCAGCTCGGGGGCTGGCACTGCCAGTGCAATTTTGGCCTCAGAATGGCCTCTCCGCCCCAACACCTCCCATTTTCACCTCCCGCATGCTCCTCTCGTGTGTTGACGCCACACAATGCTTCCCTGGACGACCCTGAGACTGAATCGGGGCTGCATCAGCTCGGGGGAAGGGCCCAGCAGGGGCTTGCATGGAAACTCAAAGTCGGACGCGGTACCTGATTCCTGGTTAATATTTTGTCATATATACTCGGCGCATACCGTACCGTATACGGTGTCATTTTGGAAATACGGCGTAGTGCAACAGCCCTGATGATCATGTAAGAAAAGGCTCTGAAACTCACCAAATATTACACGCGGTGAATGTACCCATTAATACAGAGGACTGACATCTGTTGGTAACCCTTTTACCAACTTAGCACCAAAAGTAGAGCCCTGCCAACAGTGTTTAACGTACCTATTTTTATCATCCGCAATACCCCTTACATGCATGATATGTGATGGGACAAAAAGGATGGAAGATGCTATAAAATCCTTGCCATTGGTGTAGACACTTTAAAAAGCTTTAGGCTAGCCAACTGGTTCCACTTCCTCTTTGCTGCCTTGTTGCCTTTGCACTGCAAAGTAAACGTTCACACTGAATAGAAAAAAGAAAAGACTACGCAGGCAGTGAAAGTCACTCCCCGCAATATTTAAGGAAAAGGGGCCACTTTGGTACTACCGGGTACCATAAAACTCCTCCACAAAAGAAAATAAATATCATGTGGGATCAGGAGGGATGCAGGCTTGACCTGAAACCGTCTCCTGATGAGAGTTGATTATAGTGCTGGAAAGGGCTCGTCTGGTATGAACAAGTTTGGCAGCGTAATTGACAGAATGAACATGAAGCTTGGAAGCGGGTTTCTTAACTCTTTGGGAATCAAGACCCAGCTCCAGCATGTGATTGTTGTAAATGGTGCCACCCACTCCCAAAAGGATGGTGTGGAGTGTGGAGGGTAACGGAGGATCCTTGAAGGATGGTTCAGAGGCCTTTGTGCTGTTCCTGCGCGGTGCTCAGCTGGTTTTGAGGTCTGGTGTCCTTACAGTACTTGATCTCGATGAGATGGATGTCACGTTGGAGAACGCTGAGATCTTTGGGTCGGTGCTGTCTGGGGAAGGTGGATCTGCTAATGTCTGGCGGTGCTGCTGATGTGCTCCCGGAGCACCCTGGTCTCCCTCAGTTGCCCCCTGCCACTCCTAAGAACCCACCCCCCTCCATTGCTAGTCTGTTGCTTTTTTGTTTTCGTGGAGATGGGAGCAACCATTACAGCATCCGGACGGCTGGACGTGAACCTATTTTTGTCTGAGAAGCGGAGTGGAAAGAGCCACTTTGGTTTGGGGTGCCACCTGGTTTCAGCTGTATGGGAGGGTTGTGGCATAGCCAGCCGTCCGCTGCTACCTGTATCCATGCAGACAAAGCAGGATCCTAGGGAGCCTGTCTTGCTGATGGCTTTGAAGATCATGCTGCATGCTAAGTCGTGTTTCTCAGTGACCATATTTCTTGTTGGCATCCAGAAAGGATATGCAGGGCACTGTCTAGGTGAGGGCAGAGGGGGCAAGTTGGGCTTATTGAGTGCTTAAACGAGATTGCATGCTTTTGGTTGTACAGGGTTCCTGTTCTGTACTTCATCATGATACATTTGGTGTTAATAGGGACATATGATGCTGTTAGGTAAGCGTTCACACTGATTTAGGTCAGCGTGCATGCAGTCTTCCATTCCCCCCATCTTGTTTCAACCAGTTGCCCTGCTCCCCCTGTCTTCTCCTCCTTGTGCAGAAGAAAAAAAAGAGCAGCAGCAAGCACAAACGGAGCAAGTCCGAGAAGGTCTCAAAAGCAAAGAAGGGCAAGAAGAAAAGCAAGGACAAGGGCAGCGACAAGTCGAAGAGGAGAAGGAAAAGTGACACTGACAGCAGTGGAGGCTCGTCCAGCAGTGATAGCAGTAGTGTTGACGAGTAGAAAATTTAGTGTTGAACGGGGAACATATTTATGGATTTTGAGATGCTGACCTTACATACTTGTATACATAGCTCAGCAACCATGTACTGGTTATGTTTTGATTTCGATCAACCCTGATCACTCAGCAGCATGGGGGTGCGTTTTCAACAGAAGCAAGATTGTCATCCCACCAGCCAGGAGCAGTTCCCAAAGGTACAGCAGAATGTGTGTATGTGTGGCAAGTCTTCCTACTTCTACTGGTTTGGTGAGTCTCATGTGGTGTGTCCATTCGTCAAGCTCTCTCCAGCCCCCAATGCATGATATGTTCGCGTAGATTAGCTTACACTGTTTTAGTTTAGTTTTAGTTTAGTTTGGATTACAAAGGCCTCCAGCCTGGCATGGCTGCTCAACCTATAGGTCCCAACAAATAATTCAATCAAAAAGATCGACAGCTGCACTAATAAATTTGTAAACTTCTGAGTTATGTTGAAAAACAAAACCTCTGATATCACCTTCAGAAATATTATCAAATAAGTGGATGAACTGGTGCCGTAAATGTTCGGTACCGATACATGAAAAAATGACGTGCTTCTCATCTTGAATATAAGTATATATTACACTGTTTTAGATTGATGGACTCGCAATTGTATGGCACCCAAAAATTGCTAAGACGCAGGGAATTATTGGAGCAATTACAGAGTGTAAGATTTTGCTGCTTGTCCATACTAGATGTCCCCTTTCCAGTACTGTTATCATCTCTCATCAGGAGCCGGTTTCAGGCCAAGCCTGCAACCCTCCTGATCCCCATTAATTTCCATTCCTTTTCGCAATGGAGGAGCTTTACAGTATTCGGTACCAAAGTGGCTCGCTCCTCTTCCTTAATTAATGTGGGGAGTTGCTTTCACTGCCTGCGTAGTTTATTCTTTTATTTTCTTTTTCCAGCACATAAACCCACCAGCCTAACAAAATTGGTTCCGGAAATACTCGGGAGCGGCTAAGACTCATACGGCGGAGCAACACGGCAGCCCTCAGCGTGGTAGCCGTGGCAGCAGTCATAACCAGGGCCCGGCTGTAGCTTGCGACCTGCTCCTGGCGAGTTA
>Ga0307963_1002054_pt1 | contig 15826 bp, 14 predicted proteins | sample OrgLakmetagen594_FD_201829 | JGI IMG/M metagenome (GOLD analysis project Ga0307963, IMG submission 201829) | Saline water microbial communities from Organic Lake, Antarctica - #594 | ecosystem: Environmental > Aquatic > Non-marine Saline and Alkaline > Saline | place: Antarctica: Organic Lake...
CAGAGTGTCTGTTTCTCCTGCCCCTTTTTGTGTGGCAAGCTCAGTTTTTGTTGGCAGGTATGGGTGTCAACGGCCCAGATGCTTTTCTCGTTTCTCTGCTAGGTGGGCTCTTTTAGCTAGTTCAGTGTCTCTTGGTATTGGGCACAAGTGTAAAAATCCCCCTCCAGCAGTTTGGTGGACACGAGCCGGAATAGAACGAGCTACCCACTCCACAGTCTAATAGTTGGTCTGAGTTCAGTGACACAATAGAAAAATGTAAGCTTGCACGCCAACAGACCCACCGCATTTTCCATTCCTCTGCAGAGTTCTCTGCTTGCAGAAGAACTCTAGTTCTTACAGGCGAGTGACTTGTGTTTTGCACTTCCGCACAAAAGTGCATGCTTCCCTTTCTTGTCCATATTTTTTATATCTGGATAGTTAAGAGGCAAATCTAAATTTGCTTGCCTGCGCAGTGCAGCTTCCTTGCACCCTCGCCGTGTCAGCGCTGTCTTTTCATTTTAACGGCATGGGTGTCAACAGCCCAGTTGTCCGTGTCGTTCTTCCCTTTTCGTTTTCTCAGCATCCTTCTCTTTTGTCTTTTTGGTGCCTTTTCTCAGTCGTTCGATTGTTTAGATGTAATTTCTCCTCTGCACGAGCCGTAAAAGAACTAGACGCGACATTTAACAGAGCTCCAAAGAATTGTTTGAGCAGCACTCTTGGTTGTTAGCAGGCCTCTGCCTCCCAACCGCCTGATCCTTGTCGAGAAACCCTCTTTTTATTTAATTCACCAGGTGAAATGTTGTGTGGCTGTTCATTGATAGGGTGGCGCATAACACACAATAACTTACATATCATAATGATTGCACTCGCACCAGAAGAGATCACTATATCCTTCCCTGTCAAAAATCTTGAGATCTTACATAGCCTACTGATCTGTGCTGCTTGCATGACCACTTAAATGGCTAAGGAGCCAAGCTTCATCATCAAATTGTAGACTCTGTTTAATCGCAAGCTTATATGTGATGCTTGTTAATCAGCTGCTGCTCAAAGAGGCGTGCCTTTCACAGTCGTACAAGCATTTATGCTCTAAAACACTAAGGTTGTATTATGGTGCTACCTATAAATTATGTCACAAAAATCATTCTCAGCAGTCTTGTTAATGATGGCTGTACTAACCACATTGCCTTTTCAAGCGACGAGATGTTTTTCTCAAATGTTCTGACAGAAATTGCAATAGCATTTTTTTTGTCATCAAACTGTATTATGGTGCTACTTATAAATAATGTCACAATAATCATTCTCAGCAGTCTTGTTAGATGGCTGTACTAACCACATTGCCTTTTCAAGCAACGGAATGATTTTCTCAAATGTTCTGACAGAAATTGCAATAGCATACCTCTTTTTGTCATCAAACACACAAAATGTCACAAATATAGAAATAATGCTGAGCCTCGTTGTTTGACCTATATTTAAATCTAGGCAACCTTAACGTCATACTCACAACTCAACACCATGTACTCTGCTCCTTGTATGCTGAATATCCTACGACTTACAAGCTTGTTCCTCTTTGGGACAGTAGTTTTACCAAGAAAACTTGCCAAGTTTTATTTAAGTCGCTAGCAGCGCATTTTTAATAATAGACAACAAACACTCAACAGGAAGATGCTGCCGCCAAGAGCATTTCCAGATTTATGTGAAGCCACCAAAAAACACCTCTATACTACACTCCCTGAAGAAAAGAAAAAAGCTTGCAAAAGAAAAAAGCAACATTGGGATACTGTTATTCTGCTATATGCAATACAAAAAAATGAGTATTGTCTGCAGGATAATTGCCAAAACAATCCCACACTTGTTATTAATACACTTGCCATATCCAATACACCAGCAGGTACATATGTGCAAAGCATGAAGCATCCATTCCAGCAATTAAAAAAGCTGTATTACAAACAAGCATAAGTCAGCATTAAACTCAGATCATGCTCAAGCCATGAAGCACTTTTTGTAATAAACTTCCTGCCTGTACATAAATCAGCCATGACAAATTGAAACCTAAACTCACATCATGCTCAAGCCACAAAGCACTTTTCGTAATAAACTTGCTGCCTGTACATAAATCCCTGCGCATTCACCCCAGGAAGAGTCAGATAAGCAAACAAGACAAAAACACACGCCTGGGCATACAAAGTGCATTGAATTAAATCTGGCGCTTGACCACACTGTTCATAAAGCAACCTATTACGTTGTCCATTAGCCTTTGCTGCAAGAGGCAGCTTGCCACGCAACTGCACAAAAAACGCACACGACTGCTTAAGACCACGCACACCCTTCTGAATGAAACTATTTACCACTCCATGGGGCCCATCGGCTATCATCCCAGGACAAGGGCAGTTGCAATAGGGCTCTGGACCATGTGTCCTCTGTTGAATGTAGGAAATAACCTGCATTTTGTCAAAAGGTGACATTTGTGAAGCTCTCTCTTTGCACTCATTTGGAATCTGGAAAACTCTATGGTCACACAGTGTTTTTGTGCGTCAAGACGCCATGCTACATGATGCAGCCAAACAAGGGAAACGTAAATGGTGGCGCAATATATGAGCACTGAGCATGCCACTTTTCCTGTACGTGAGTACCCGCATGCATGTTTGTAAATGTAAACCTGAAGCTAGGTAACAATGTAGAAATTGGAGGGATGTACGTTTGCGTGTGTGTGTGTGTGCTGTTAACTTTGCTGTGTTTGCATGTGTACAGTCAAATAGGGCAGCCAATTCAGTTGTATACCAATTTCAAACCCTTTCTGCGGATGCCTTTTCACTAAATTTTGGAGAAATGATGGTAATGCACCTCAACTAAGCTTCCCTCTTACTTACCCAATGAAGAGGCACTCAGACACCGCACCCATCTCGGAAGGGAGGGAGTATTGTGCCTGCAATAAAAATAGCTTGTAATGTTATTGCCAGAAACAAATGTGCAATGCACAAATTTTTTAGGCTTTTAAATAAGCTCGCTGGCTTAACATTTGATAAATGAACCAGGTGCCTACAATGAAATCACTGAGTCCACTTTGCAACTCCGATTTTTACAGTGAAATGATCACACTCTGTGTTCCTATTATACGTCAACTCCGCATCACAACACATCTCTTATTTTCTCCCATGTTCATCTTAGCAATGAGCAGCTGATAATTACTTCCTAGCAACCACTAGCTGCATCTAGCATTGCAGACAGGAATAGTAAAACCCACCAAGAGCCCTTGATGTGTTGGATGCAGAAATATGAGGGGGGTGCGTTGTAGGCCCGCATGGTTGTGGTTGTCAGATCACACTGAGAGGGAAGTTTGATTAATAATGGATGTAGACAACCATTTTGTTGGCCTGTCTACACACCCCTGCTTGCTTTTAATTTAGAAAAGACATCGCACTTCTACTCAACTGAGCGCAAACAAGCAACACTGCACCCAAAAATTAGTATTCATCCCTACATCACCCTTATCCTTATCATAAACATGAAAACCTGCTTATGGCAACTGGCTTACGCACCCTGATAGAGATTTCACGTCCAAGCAACAACCTCATGATGAACCTTGGCATCACGTGAAAGATAACCTGTTTTATACAAGTGCCAGCCAATAATTTCTGCCTACTTTGTTTGCTAAAACATAACCTAAGCGTACACAGATTAAGAAAGAAAACTGCAATTATGCGTACTCACCTCAAAATGCAGCTCGTCTGCACATCCTGAAAATTCATTCTGCACAAAAAGCAGAACAAGGAGCTCCTTGGTGCAACAAGCATCTGAACTAAACTTGATTTTGCACGGATGTGCTGTGCAAAATCTAAACTGGAGAATAAACAAAATACCAAGCATAATGCAGCAAATTTCTGCCGATTGAGGACAGCAAAATGTGTGTCTATCAACTGATCTCGGAGTTCGGTTTGTTCCTGGAGAGAATAAGGAAAGTAGGCAAAAGACCACAGCCAAAGATGCCACAATCAAAAAAAGAAAAAAGCTTCTGAGATCATCTCTGCACATAACTCTGCACATACGACAGTTAAAGAGCTAGAGCTCTTATAGGCAAGTCACTTGTAACGTACTTTTGCACATAAAGCACAATTCCTTTTCTTAGCCACTTTTCCCTTGTCTGTGCGCCTTAAAGAGCACACAAGTTTTGTATGCCCACAGCCTCTGCATAAGGCGCCCTTCAGTTCAGCTAAGTTGGTTGTCTTAACTGCTCTACTTCCCTTATTTCTCCCCTTGTCCCAGATGAATTGCTTTGCTGTTAAATTGTGGGCAAGCCTCAGAACCGTCTTGTGACCCAGCTGCCTGAGTACCTGTCACACTTTTCTCAGGTATTGTTCTCAATTTCTTTTGCAGTTTGGGCTCAGTTGCCTCTTGAGTTTGTTAGAAATTCCTAAGCACTTTTACTTTCCACAAAAATTCCTGTCATGCATGCAAAAAACATAGCCTTTTCAACCCTTGTTAAGCATTTGATAAACAAAATGGAACTCTGCGCATATTGCAGCTTGCCTGCATTAATGACTTATAAGTCAGATCGATGAACATGGCGTCTTAATGGCTACCACGATATTCAAAGGAACCTGTTGATTGGTTATGTATCACCTTAAAAGCGATTGTCTCAAACGTCATGTGTGCCACAGATTTCGACCAATACACCAAGCAGCGCATAGCCTCCCTGCATTGTGTACCACAAGTGTTGTGTGTGCCGTATGACAAATTGCACAGCACTTCAAAGGTGCGTGGAAGATGTGTTACCTAGTGTTGGGCTGCTTAACAGAAGCACGTGGGCAGAGATGGACTGGAAAACCGAGCATGGAAGAGCCTCGTATTCTATGATTGCATGCACTAACAGAAGCACGGCATATAATCACTCTTTGTCTTAGGCTTAAAGCAGGCTATGATCTTTTTAAGTTAGCTTGTAGCAAGTCCATCTCTCACCGTCCTGTGAGTAGCGTGAGCGGGCAATCCCAGACGATGGTCGTTGCAAACTTATTGAAGGCCTGGTGCATTGTGGATTATGCACAGGGTATTGAGCAAGGCAAAAAGGAATATATGTCTTATATATATATCGCTGCTTTTTAGGCAAAAGTACTGCAAAAGTACGCCTAGGCAAGAAAGGCTTGTTGTGCAATCAAGTAAGAAGAAACAAAAGCGGCTTATTAGCGCCTCTTTTGCTTTGCATACGTATGCCACAGCTGTGCTCCGCTGGTAAATACCACCTTCGGGTCTTTTGTCATATGTTCCAGAATAAACGCACCTTGAAATGTTCCAGCATAGTCCTTGCCTCCACCACTGCCAACACTGCTGAAATAGTGGCTTCGTCTCTTTGGTCTGTCAGCTGCTCAATCGGCTGCCACCTAGGTGGGCTGAATAGAAAGGTCAAATTCAAATTCTCCTGTTAATTGACAGCATGTCGCAAAGCCAGGAGAGTAAAGGCCTGCCTCTGCATGCTTTATTATTGTATGAAGGCATACTCAAAATCCGTTTCCATGAATTGCTACCAAACATAGCAAGGTAGTTACTTGTTTGTCAGCTGGGGAGGAGTCTCTTCAGGTCTGTCCGGTAGCTGCTTCGCTGGCTGGTCGTCCGAGGCGTCTACTGGCAGCAGAGCCTTTGCTTTCCCCAGCAGATCTTTGGCTGCTGTACTCAGAAGCAGAAATTTCAGAGGCAGATTCAGTCATTAGGACACCACTTTATGTTTGGGGAAGCCGTGATTGTGATTGTGAGTCAAGAAAGTGCGGACGACGAGTGAGCAGTCACAGATCACAAATCAGAATGGCTACAGACTGTACAGCCCTCTTCATCTTTAACTCCATTCCTAACCAACCTTGTTTTTGTGTGTGCATTGTTAGAGATATGGAAATTTCGTAATTAAGGGGTTGCGGTCCATCATTTCATTTGCAATAAACAAAATTCTATTTGTTCGTGATGCAATTGTAGGGTTCGAACGGAACTCTGTTTTTGTAGAGGTGCAAGCTCCTGTTCCTCTAACAATTTAAAAACAATCAATCATTAACACGCATCGCAATCGAATATACCGTCGGCGCGATCCTTGGGTGGTCAACCAGTGGGAGGAGCGCTGAGCGATGATAGATATATACAAACGACTTTTGTAGTATGTTGAACAACGTCGCACGCACACACGCATATGTTGGAAGATTTAAACTGAAAGCAGTTTTCCAAAAATCCCTCTAGAACTCCACCACTTCTGTACGGAATTAATTATGCTTTTATCTCCGCTTGAACACGCCCCTCTTGAGCCCCGTGCGCCACGCACCTAAGTTGATCCTCCTTGTTAGCCGTGAAAATCAAAATGTGCACTACAGCCAGGCCATTTCAATTCCCTGTACCGTCATCCGTGCTGAGACGACGCAGAAAATGCCCTCAATTTTGTCCGAGCAGTCGGTGATTATCCCCGCTTGTAAAAATCCTTTTAATGAATTCTGGGTAGAATGTAACGAGAATAGAGCCACATTTCCTGAATCCATTTAATCAACTCCGTAGATCTGGAGGTGCTGGAGTTCGAGCCACAACTCTGGTTTGTAGTGCTCTCGGCACTGGGTCTTTTCAGGTATAGTTGTACACCTCAGGCTCTAATGAGGTTGAAGGATGAGCAACGCGTTCAGCGCCGCCATGCTTGCTTTGTGAGATCCTCTCCTTCCTCCCCTGTTCTTTGTGCCGCGCAGTCTCTTTTTCTCCACGCAGTCGCGATTTCTAAAGATAATAGGGACGGTCGGCGGCAGACTTCAAATCTGTCTTTCACACGATGCACTGATGCATGGATGAAGGCTGCAGAGACAAACTCACGAGAGCGAGGACACATGCATGCAGGAACGTGAACTCTATTTCTTCTATTCCTGGGTTGTTCCTCGGCTGGCGCCGTCCTTGGCCGACTTTTCACTGTGCGTTTGTGGCCAAAATGCAAACTATCCTCTGGCTACCCAAACCATTCTCTCTAACCCATCAGGCCATATTTGTTCTGACCCATCAGGCCACTTTCTTCCTGACCAATCAGGCCATTTCCTCTCTGAACCATCAGGCCATTATCAATGTGATCCATCAAATCACATAGGCCTCTCAGGCCAACATCAGCGCAATCCATCAGAACACATAGGCCTCTCAGGCCAATTAGAGTGGCGTCCTGCTCCCGCCCAACAAGCTGCTCAGCGGTGATGCAGGCACAACAACAGCACTACCTGGCCTGCCATCAGCAGGACTTTGCAAAGGTTTAATTACAGCAGAGAAATTGAGCTGGTCAGGCTCTTCGCCCTGTGCCTGTTGTGAAAGTACGGCTCTACGTGGCTGAGACTTTTTAGTTACCCGGCTGAACCACTTTCAGCTCACGTGAGCCTGAGGGGCTAACCCAGCTTCCGAAGCTCTTCCAATTGTTTTGGTGCAGCACTGGTATATTGACTTGCCTTCCCACAATTGACTTGCCTGCTCTCGCCTCATTCTTGTGCTGCACCTCCACCCTCATCACCCAAGCCACCCCCCAGCGCCCCAATGGCCAGGGCAAAGCACGCCTGCTCGTCCATTTCAAGGACCAAGCAGCAGCAGCAGCAGCAACAGCAGCAGCATTCCGGGAAAGCCCCAACCGCCACTGCACTGTGCTGGACCTCACGCGCACTACTTAGCCTAGAAGGCACACATGTACTAAATACCTGCCGTTAGAAACAACCTCAAATTAAGTTTGGTAGCAAAATTAAAAAGGGACAAATCAGTGCAAATAAGAAGCTTGCCCTCTTAAATTCATACACTTTCGCTTCCCAGATTGTTAGTGTGACATACCTACATAAAAGCAAGGACACGACACCTAGCAAATTAGAAAAGTAAAATCGACGCTCTTGTTTTTGATGCTAGGCTGACACTCCCGTCCCTACTCAGCAAAATTTTTTAAAGGAAAGCAAAACACACAAGTTAGGGACAGACAGAAGGTATGTACATAGATCTGGGCTGCTCCCCCAACATACAATTATCGTCCCCGTCAAAGACGCCCCGACAGCAATCCCCCATCAGAACTTAACAAAAGCGGAAGAGGAGTCCCTCCCTCTTCATGGAGCGGCAATCACAATATGGCATTATAAATATAACAATAACAACGCGGCTCTTTTTGGCAATATCAAGGCCTGTAATACACCTTTTTGTTTGCATCATGAGATGCAGTAGGCAGGGATTTAACACCTAGGAGGTAACGGAGAGCCAATAAAGGCGAACCAGGAGACCAATAATTGACAATCTTACAAAGCAAGGCTTTGAGATACCCTGCACTTGTATATAAGTGAGACTCGTTGCAAGGCCAAAACATTAGACAAAAGGCAATCTTTGTACCGGACACCGTCAATCCCTGCCTCATGCTTTAAATTCAATCTAGTTCAATCCACCAAACTGCTGGAGGGGGAATTTAGCTTGTACCATCACAAGCCAAACAAGAGTCAACGAGGGTCCAGCAACCGTAAGAGCAAAAAAACGCAGCACGTTCTAAAAAAAAATCCCCTGATGGGGAGCTAGAAGCAAAACTTGGGTCTCTAATAAGCTTCTTTCCTTTAAGGGAGCTTCCCCCTCGTGGGCGGGACGCAGCCCGTGGAAGGAAACCTTACGCCTAAAGGAAGCTAAAAGAAAAACTAAGACCCTCTTGGTTCATCTATGCATCTCCCATTAAGGAGCTTCCCCTTCATGGGACGCAGCCCACGAGGAAACTCTACCCCAAGGATGCTAAAAGCAAAACTAAGCCCCCTCTTGGGTCACCTAAGCTTCTCCCATTAAGGGGAGCTTTCCCTACACAGCCCGCGAGGAAACTTTACTCCCTAAAAAGCTATGTGGCCTATCGTCTAGCTTTTGGCAGATGGGGCAGATTGGTGGGCCTTTCTTATGATTGCACTGCAGCACGCTGTTGTTTGTATATCATATCTGTATGGCAGAGCATGACATTTTTCTTTTTACCAGAGGTGACACTGACATGAACAAGCCTCCTGCTGGATCTTTCAAAATTACACGGCGACAAAGCACTGGTCAAAATTGAGATGGGTGCCGTTGCTGCCTAAGCATAATACCATAAGTTACAATTGCAATTTCGACTGCATGCAATCAATGCAGCAGTGATACAACTTGACTGGCATACTATAGCATAAAACTTATGAGTTCAGTGTGAAACACCTCTTCTTGACTCTCCTTTCCTTCTCCAGCCTAGACCTTTATTCCGTCTCTTTCTCTTACTTATCATAGACGCTTCCCCTTTGTTTACATAGGTTAGGTTGCAGGCTTTTTCCAAGCTTCCGCTGAGATGCCCTTTGAGGCATATATAGTGATGTAACCTTAACCTTAACCTTTTGAGTTCAGTGTGAAGCACCTGAACTCAGGTTCTTGAAGTGTAGCATAAAGTGAGATGTTCTCACCTTCTGATTTTCTCAGGTTTCTGCTTCCCTTCTCATTCTTTTTATTCCTTAGAGAACACAACTCTCTCTTTCGCATACTTCTATCTATTCTAGGTTGCTTCCTACAAGGCGCTATGCGCCCCAATAATTCTCGACCCACGTCCCAGTGGGCCCTCGTCTTATGGTTCCTGTCACTCCTGACGCTTGAGACTCTTGACTCTGCCGCAAGGGCGCTGGTGGGCTCGCTGCAACCCTGATTGAAGAGGCTAAAACCTGGCTTGTACACGGCGGAGCACTCGCTATTGTTCTATTGTCAAGCTTGCCGCTGACACTTACTTTCTCCTCTCCCGCTTCTTTTTGTTCCTTGGTAATGATGACAGGGCCCTATGCATCTCATGATGCAAGCGGAATAGAACGATTAGGAGGCAAATGTTAAATTGAGGTGGACAGACTGGTATCATGCCTGATGGTACCTTCCTTAGTGCAATTGCAAATATTTGAAGAGCTAATATTAAAATAGTGATTCATTTGTTTACAATTTTACACTCCTTAATGAGCAGAACAAAAGTAAAGAAAAGAAAGGTTTTGTGTCTTGTTCTACCCAATTGACGCAGAGACACAACATCCCACCTAGAGAGGAATGGGCTCAGTGGAGATCAGGTGGTCGGGACTCCCTTAAGCTTTGGAAGCAAAGGCATAAGGCTTGCGAGCTGTGACAATAGTCGGTACAAAAATGTCCTCAAACGAGTTGGGCTATCCTCATACTGAGGTGGGAAGACCAGCTGGCGGCGCTGTGTGACAAGATATGATATTCATGCGGACAGTCCAACAAGATGTGTTCGTCATCCTGAATAGTGTGCCAGTCACATTTGTCACGTACCCTGAGCTCATGAGGCCTTCTATCCCTGTTATGACGCATTCTTTGGACCAGAAAATTATGGCAAGAAAGGCGAAGGCAAGAAAATGCACGGCTGAGATCGTTGGAAATACACAAGTGAAGGTATGGAGAGGCAACACAAACCGGTGATTTATTTCTCTGCCATCCCACCAGCCAGGAACAATCCCCAGAGGTACACCAAAATGTGTGTGATAAGTCCTCATAACTCTGCTGGAATGGTGAGTCTCATGTGGTGTCAATTGTCAAGCTCTCTCCAGCCCTCAATGATATGTTCGTGTAGCTGTTTCAGCTTGAACTCAGCCTGAACTGTTTGAACTCAGCTTGAACTGTTTGAGCAACTGAACTGTTTCTGTTTGAACTCAGCTTGAACTGTTTGAACCCAGCTTGAACTGTTTGAACTCAGCTTGAACTGTTTCAGACAGTATTGTCGTGTACGGTATATACGGTACATACGGTACGATACGGTACGTACAGTACGATACGGTACGTACGGTATGATACGGTACAAGGGCCTCAGATCTTACCACTTTATAAACCTTAATTTTTGATCTAGCAACTCAGCCTGCCCATTGCAGCATAAAAGAGCATAAATTGACAAAGGTGTAATATTTTGGGCTGTACTAGTCAGATCATCTATAGTGGTGGAAGGACGCCTTTGATTTGATAAGGAAAATCAACTTAGATGAAAAGCTCCCAAGTTTAGAAGACTGCACTTCAGAGCTAAGTAATTAACTTCTGCTTCTCTGCCGGCTAAGTAATTAACTTTTGCTTCTCTGCCTATATGTCTGCTATGGGAAAGAGATTTACGGTACTCAGTACCAGAGTGGTTTTCTATTTTTCATGGGGGAGTGGCTCTCACTGCCTGCGTGATTTTCTTCCAAGTTTAAAGAGTGTAATCAAGAAATAAGAGGTACAAAGAGTTACTAGGTGATATAAATCCGTTCGGATTAAGTACAGTTTGCCTATTAAGAAACCCCCATTGAGTTCTTGTAATAGGGCCTGGGGGGAGCCGTGTGTGTATGTGTGTGTATTGTGTGTAGTGTGTGTGTGTGTGTGTGTGTGAGTGGGTATATGTGTGTATGAATGTGTGCGTGTATGCGTATATGTATGCGCGTGTGCAGGTGTGTTGCCCTCCTCCCGTGCAAACCTCTCCAATTAATGGGCAATGTGCAGCCTCCTCTCTTTCCTTCTACTTTTCCTGCTATTCAGCTGCAGCAGCATGGAGTGCCTTCACCTTCCCAAGCTGCTCTGTGTCGTACTTGTACACACATTTCTTGGTCTGGTTTGTGCCGCCAATTATGTGTTCTCTGGCACATAGTGGCTGCTTTTGTTTTACATATGTGCTATTGTTAAGTCCTCTGAGCATAACTTCTATGCTTCTCTGATTGTTGCTCCCACTCCACACCCCCAAAATTTAACTGAAGCACTCCCTGCCTCTGCATCTGGTCTGCAGGCCGGGCCGGTGGCCCCATCGGTGGCGGGGCGACCATCGCCTCCCACGGCCATCAGAGAGGCAATGGTGGTGAGTGTGGTGACTGGAAGGAGTTTTTTTTTGTATCTGTACTTTTGATAGTTCCTCTGAGCATCAACTCTTTGCTTCTCTGATTGTTGCTCCTACTCCACACCCCCAACCCCAAAGCTGAAGCACACCCTGCTTCTCCTTCATGTCTTGTCTGCAGGGAAGGAAAGTCATGGAGGCGGGCGGCCCCTCAAGCAAGGCGGGAGCGCCAAGGAGCAAGAGAGGAATAAAGATTGCAAAAACAGAAGGATCTTAAAAGAATGAGAAAATAAAAAGAAAGCTTGTTTTCTCCTGCCAGCCACAAAACACACGTACTTTGTTTGGCTCTTGGGCTGTACAGACAAATGCGGATGTGTGTACCTCCTCCCCTTCTCTTTTCTAAATTGTTATTCTGATAAATATGGTGTGGCCTCTTTTGTGGCTGAGATGACTGGCCCTTTTCCTTTAATTATTTATGTGCCTTTTGGGTTTGGTTACAGGCCTTTTCCCAAGCCTTCGCTCAGATGCGGCATACATACTAGGGATGTAACCTTACCTTGCCTTAAGGCTTGTACAACACCAGGATTTTATATAATGTCACGTCTAGTTTGTATGATTTTTGTTGCGGATCTGATGGCATGCAAGTTTAGTCTTTTTGTGAGTGCTGTGGCATGAAGACCAGCGGGTTGGTGGAACACATGCTCCCAGGAAGGTTTACATTGTTCGAGATAGCAAGGCATCAGTTTTCAGTTTAGTTTGGAGTGCTAAGGCCTCCAGCCTGGCCTGGCTGCTCACGTACAGGGATCTCCAATCAAAGATTACGCCTCTTCATTCGTGTCCCCCTCTTCTGTAGCCTCCTCCTCCTCAACTACTTTTAGCATCTGAAGTCTCAATTGAGCTGCAGCAAGGTCCTCCTTCTTCTCAATCACACACACATAAATGGGACCATAGCCTGTGATATCTGGCAAAAGCAGCACGCCGTGCTTTGTGGTGTCGGGGCGGAACGTCTCTTGCAATAAGTCAGCTTGGCTTCCTCCCAAAGAAGACGGGTAGTAGTCCGCATCACCTGGGCATACCACACGCATGCTGCCAGGCGGGCAGCGCTCCATGGCCTTGGACACTACGCCATCGTTTTCAATGGAAGCCAGGCTGCACGTACTGTGATATAGCAGACAGGCATTGAACAAAAGGAGTTAGTGTTGACGCTTTTAAGACAGAGAAGGAAGAGAGCATGATCAGAGGGATTTGTATAACAACGAAAATGAATCGATAAAAAAGCAGCTAAGTAGTTGAGTACCTCGGCAAGAAAAGACATACCTATCTCCTCTTCATCACAAGCCATTTTAGCAAAGACGTTGTTTAACCTGTAAATTATTACCAGCATCCAAAGATTAAAGAACAAGGCGACTCACCTATATACTAGGCGGCCTCCCACTGCCAAAGCTCGCAGTCCAGCCAACAGCAACTGCAGCTGCAGTGCGGCGACCTGTCTGCAGATCAGCAGCGACCAGTCTCTCGAAGGAATTAGCCCGCGTCTGGCACAACTCTGCAATGTTCAGTTGTGCAATGCCCACCGAGTATTCATTAATTGGCCATTGGTTGCAAGGCACATATCACATGAACATAACTGCAGTTTTAGATGCTCTCGCTCATTGCATTTCAAACTGTGTGAGGCACTTAGACGCACAACATGCTTTACACAGTGATTTTGGACCAGGTAATGCGCAGACACAAACCGGCTTTTGCGCCAGATGGTCTCATCTGGATTGCAAACCGAAAATTGTTATTTTGGTGTCATAACGCAACTGCATTCGCCTAGCTTGTCTGTGTGTGCGTTGTGACGAGGGATGTAAACGTTTTTCTATTAAGGAGACCCCATAAACTATACATATAGTCAAAAGAAATCCCCTGAAAGCCACAGAAAAACCCAGCATTTTTGGGGTGTGCGTCACAGATCTTACCTGCTGCACAATGTGGCGGTCATTCGAGCAGGGCGCATCCAGCAGCACTCTGTCATAGCGCTCTGATTCATGCCGAGACCAGTACTGCAGATCAGCAAATTGAGAAGCAACAGGATCTAGGCTTTCGAGTACGACTGTTCAGAAGGCCGGAAATACTATCTCTCTACCTAATTAAAATGCTTGCACTCAGAGCACTCCGGCTTGTGTCAGTTGGGGAAGTGCGGCTGTACGGCGGGAGACTATTGATTTCAACAGCAACCTCCTTGGCTTTTCCAGTGCCCCAGTGATCATAACGATCTCCACTGCAAGAACACAAAAACACAGAGCAGGAGGCCTGTTTTCCTGCTGAACACCCTTTTTTTTACAGGATCACACACCTTGTCAGCCTCATGCCCAGTCACATACCTTGTCAGCCTCATGCCCAGTCACATGCCTAGTCATCAGTCACCTTGTCAGCCTCATGCTCAGTCACATACCTTGTCAGCCTCATGCCCAGTCACACGCAAAGCACCCACAGGGCCACGGCGCCCTGAACCTGCCCCTGCTCCCCCTCCAGAACCTGCCACAAGCGCGTGGGGAAGGTACTCTGCCAGCACACGTTGCAGTCTCGCCCTTCTTGCGGCATCAGGCTCGTTCACCACAAGTAAACTGCCTTTGGCGGTTTGCCCATGATGTTTCTCCTGCGCAACTGCCAAACCGCTGCTGCAGCTAGGTGCCTCTGTTGTACCATCTGTCGGTGTGCTATGCGAGCGTGTCTGAGGTAGCTGCGTCTCATCTTGCTGCTGCTGCTGCTGCTGGGTCTTGCCATCCTCAGCTACCTGGGCCTCGCTATTGGATGGCGGTGGTACACTCTTGTAGATGGAAAACATTTGATGAGCAAGGATAAGGGACTTTCCACCTGGAGCGGCAGCAGCATCCTGCGAACAACCATGAGAGTTCAGGGGGAACAGATAGTGCCAGAATCACCTGCTTCTATCAGTTCAGGCTGGATGTCATTAAGGTACAAAAAGAAACACATGATTCACTCCAGCTTGCCACTGAGCTTCGTTTCTCATATAATAACGTGGCCAGCTTAGTACTCAAGATTTTTGTATCTCCTTCACCCCCAGTGATCTCCTTGTCCGAATTTACAAGGGCAAGCTTACACAATCTACAACAGGTCGTTCTGCAAGCCTTGACACGTTGTCTCATTACAAGCCGCATGAAGAATCCCGTAGGAATGATGACGGGGCATCGTTATCAAAAGACTAAACTCAATCTTTTCATGAGCTCATAACCCTGTCCAATTCCTGCTGAATCTCTCTGTCCAGTGATTACATCGCAAGAGTGCTCAGGAAAAAAGGAGGTTAAAATGCTAGGATACTGTTACCTTATCCTAAATTGAAAAAGCATAATCCAACATGCAGCCCCAACCTCAAAAACACGTTGTAGCACACTCAATTGTCTTTATATTTAATGATATAACGCATATCATAACACGTGAATCGTGTAATTCCCCATTGCAAGCTTCCAAATGCTGGTTTGATTTCATGAGTCTAATCCTGTTTAACCTAAACATCACCTTTAATAGTTAACCCTCACCCTCAACCCTAAATAAAGGCAATTGCACTCTATGTATGGTTCTTAGGGTTTGGCCAAAACCAGTGTAGTTCACCCCGCGCGGCGCCCGCATATTATAAGTTAATTTTGGGCTGGCCCAAAGGGCCAGCCCAAAATGGTTTCGGGCAGATGCGGGCAGCCCGCATTATTTTAAATTTTGCTTAGGGCAAAATTTAGGTATGGGTACAGGCAAAAGTGGACATGGCAGCCGCAGGGCGCTGACTCGGGGAAAGGGGGAGGGGGAGGGGAGGAGGGAGGAAAGCAGAGGAGCCCCAGCCCCAGCCCCAGCCCCAGGAGCAGCAGACAAGCAGTCGCTCGTGCCCGTGGCCCCAACCCTGAAGGCGAGGGGCCAGCTGAACTGGGAGAGGCCATCACGGCAGAAGGGGGGGGACGCGATGGAAGTTGACGGGCAGGGTGTGGCCCTCGAGCCCCCTCAGCCACAAGCACCCTTATTCGTCCCAGTCCTTCCGAGTTCAGCTCCCCCTGCTCAGCCTCCTGCAGTGCC
>Ga0307963_1002055_pt1 | contig 15825 bp, 14 predicted proteins | sample OrgLakmetagen594_FD_201829 | JGI IMG/M metagenome (GOLD analysis project Ga0307963, IMG submission 201829) | Saline water microbial communities from Organic Lake, Antarctica - #594 | ecosystem: Environmental > Aquatic > Non-marine Saline and Alkaline > Saline | place: Antarctica: Organic Lake...
CACATGCACACACACACACATACACACGCACAAACCACTGTCGCAGGCCCACCTCTGGCACGCAGCTCAGCACCATGCCTTGCACACACACTCACATACACACACACACCCATGCACACACACACACACATACACACGCACAAACCACTGTCGCAGGCCCACCTCTGGCACGCAGCTCAGCACCACGCCTTGCACCTCGCACTGGCCCCTTACTCCCCAATTGCCGCCCCGAACATCCCCCAAAGCCTACCATCTCCCACCTTAATGCCTTCCCAAACGCGCCCCACACCACCACAACCAACGTCAACCTCAGCTTCGCTACCCCCTCCACCTCCCTCAGTGACCCTAACCCAGCATGCACCCACTTCAACGGTGCCGCTCACAAACGTTGGCCCTGCCTCAGCGAGCTCACACCCACACCCAACAGGAGCAGCGCGCAACCAGCAAGACCATGCACACAGCCACGCTGCAGGCGCGCACAGTAATGCAGCAAGCAGTGCGCACAGCCACGCTGCAGGCGCGCACAGCCACTCTGCAGGCGCGCACAGCCACACTGCAGGCGCACGTGATGGAGCTGCAAGCACTGCACACAGCCACGCTGCAGGCGCGCACAGTGACACTGCAGGCGCACACAGCCACACTGCAGGCATGCACAGTAATGCAGCGAGTAGCGCACACAGCCACGCTGCAGGCGCACGTAATGGAGCTGCAAGCACTCACGGCTGCACTGCCCACACGCACAGCAGCAAAGCAGGTGTGCGCGATGGCGCAACAAGCACGCACAACAACACAGCAGCAGGCACACTCAGCAGCACTGCAGGCGTGCACGGCACCACAACGACAAAGCACACCCCTGATGGCGCAACAAGCACGCACAACAACACAGCAGCAGGCACACTCAGCAGCACTGCAGGCGTGCACGGCACCACAAATGCACCGCCCTACCCTGCGTTTGTGTTCCCTATCTTCCTGTGGGCGCTCCTAGATATGGGGGCACCTACGGTGTCTGCCACTGGGCCTCGCCGTCCATCACATGAAGGTGTGTGTGTATGTATGTGTGTGTGCGTGTGTGTATGCATATGCGTGTGTGTATGTGTGCACGTACACATCTGGGTGCAATCTGAATCAATGGCACCAAGCGCACAGCTTTGCACTTCATCCGTACTCTCAATTTTGCGGTGCGCGTTGCCAGTATCCCACAGTGTCTATGCCAGGTTGACTGCTGCAGAGCTTACACCTACACACACACACACACACACACATGCACACACACAAACACACACACAAACACACACACGCACACACACACACGCATGTGTGTGTTCATCACCATGTCCCGTTTTCATTGTCCGTCGCAGCGCGTGCCGCCTCAACCCACGGCCACTACGCCAGGCTGCGCACAGCTGGTGCTACACGCCGGCACACTGAGGCTGCGGTCCAGCAGCGAGCAGCCGCGCGGGCTCAGAATGCTGTAAGTGCAGGCCAGCAGAGTGCTGTGGGTGCTGCACCTGCAAGAGGTACCACTGGCGATGGTTCTACTGCTCGCGTTCCTATCAGCACTGGCCCTGCGGAGGGTGCAGCCCCTGCTGCTCGTGTGAGGCCTGGCGGTGGAGCTGCGCCTGCTGTGCCTGCTGTGCCTGCTGTGCCTGCTGTGTCTGCTGCTGATGAGAATGTAGCCAAACCCGGGAATACCACTGTTGCTAGGGGACTAGGCGGTGCTGCCCCTGCTGCTGCTGCTGCTACGCCCAACCCCGTGTCAGGGTTGGCAGCTGGGCGGCCAGAAGTGGTGCCTGCTGTGGATGGCCGTGTGATAAGGGGAGCAGCTGGGCAGCCAAGAGTGGTTCCTATTGCGCGCACTCCCGTGCTTGGGGTGACAGCTGGGCAGCCAAGAGTGGTTCCTATTGCGCGCACTCCCGCGCATGGGGTGACAGCTGGGCAGCCAAGAGTGGTTCCTATTGCGCGCACTTCCGCGCATGGGGTGGCATCTGGGAGGCCAGAAGTGGTTCCTGATGCGCGCACTTCTGTGTCAGGGGTGACAGCTGGGCAGCCAAAATTGGTTGCGACAGGCTGGCCACGCCTGGTGCCCAGACGGGAGCCGATTCCCCGCCTGAGCAAGGGCGTGCGTGTGAGGAGGAATAAGGGGAGGGGGGGGCACGCAAGCCGACGTACAGCAGCAGCAGCAGCAGCAGGAAAAAAGGCAGCTGCTGTGTTGCAGCGTGAGCCCACAAAACAGATGGCAGCAGCAGCAGCAGCAGCAGGAGCAGGAGCAGGAGCAGGAGCAGGAGCAGGAGCAGGAGCAGGAGCAGGGGCAGGGGCAGGAGCAGGAGCAACAGCAGCAGCAGCAGCAGGAGCAGAAGCAGGAGTAGGAGGAGGAGCAGGAGCAGGAGCAGGAGCAGCAGGAAGAAAGGCAGCTGCTGCGCTGCAGCATAAGCAACCGGGACATACAGCAGCAGCAGGAGCGGTAGAGACAAACGCCTCTCACGAGCCACCACTTAAAGGGGTTGGCCTAAGGCCTCCCCTCCCACGATCTCTTTTCTTCTCACGTCCCCGTCCTGCTGCTGGTCCCTCGCATTGGCGCTTTCCACGCCACACACGACACGCACGCATGCTGCAGGTGCGTGCTTGTGTGTGTGAGTGTGTGCACGCGTGTGTGTAAGTGCACGTTAGTGTGTGTGTGTGTGTGTATGTGTGCACGCACGTGAGTGTGTGTGTGTGTGCGCGAGTGAGTGAGTGAGTGAGTGAGTGAGTGAGGCTTGTGCCTGCAGGCAGGTGTCTGTGTGTGGGACCTCTGTCGTTCCTTGCTCATCACTGTGCTGTTCTGTTCAGCCACTTCAGTGATATCCGCGTTACACGCACCTGTTGCACCTAACAATGCCCAAAGTACAACAGGGCGCTAATCATCTGCCCGCTCCTGCTCGTACACCCACACGCGCACGCGCACACACACACACACACGCACACACACACGCGTGCACATGCACATTCACACACACACACACACACACACACACACACACACACACACACACACCACGCACACAACTCACACACACACACAAACACACGCACACAACTCACAGGTGCACGACGCCAGGCAGGTGTCGATGTTGAAAAAGAAGGCGTCCTCCCTGCTGCCCTTCCGAGGCCTCCTCCGTGCCGGCTGGCTGTCGCCCTGGCTAGATGCATGTGCTACACGCGTGCATGACCTCAGTCCGTGCCACACCCTCCTCCTGGCTCGTGCCCTTGGTCGCTTGCCGCCTCGATTATTGCCTGTTGCAGCTGCTGCTGGAGTGGTCCCGGGGGCAGCTGCAGGGAACAGAGCAGTGGCAGCAGCCGAAACTGGTGCTGGTGCAAGAAACTGGGTGACAGAGAGGGCGTGTGAGAGTCAGAGCCTGTTTTCTCTTGTGGTGCGAAGGTGGGTTGAGGCCAGAGTGTTGATCAAAAGACGTGTGAGTGAGCGCCGCAGTTTGTGGTTTTTCTTGTGGTGTGAAGAAAGGTGGTTCGAGGACATCGGCCAGAGTGTTGATCAAAGGGCATGTGAGTGAGCGCCACAGTTTGTGGGTTTCCTTGTGGTGTGAAGAAAGGTGGTTCAGGGACATCAGCCAGAGTGTTGATCAAAGGGCATGTGAGTGAGCGCCGCAGTTTGTGAGTTTCCTTGTGGTGTGAAGAAAGGTGGTTCAAGGACATCAGCCAGAGTGTTGATCAAAGGGCATGTGAGTGAGCGCCGCAGTTTGTGAGTTTCCTTGTGGTGTGAAGAAAGGTGGTTCAAGGACATCGGCCAGAGTGTTGATCAAAGGGCATGTGAGTGAGCGCCGCAGTTTGTGAGTTTCCTTGTGGTGTGAAGAAAGGTGGTTCAAGGACATCAGCCAGAGTGTTGATCAAAGGACGTGTGAGTGAGCGCCACAGTCTGTGGTTTTTCTTGTGGTGTGAAGAAAGGTGGTTCAAGGACATCGGCCAGAGTGTTGATCAAAGGGCATGTGAGTGAGCGCCACAGTTTGTGGTTTTCCTTGTGGTGTGAAGAAAGGTGGTTCATGGACATCGGACAGAGTGTTGATCAAAGGGTATGTGAGTGAGCGCTGCAGTTTGTGAGTTTCCTTGTGGTGTGAAGAAAGGTGGCTCGAGGACATCGGCCAGAGTGTTGATCAAAGGGCATGTGAGTGAGTGCTGCAGTTTGTGGGTTTCCTTGTGGTGTGAAGAAAGGTGGTTCGAGGACATCGGCCAGAGTGTTGATCAAAGGGCATGTGAGTGAGTGCTGCAGTTTGTGGGTTTCCTTGTGGTGTGAAGAAAGGTGGTTCGAGGACATCGGCCAGAGTGTTGATCAAAGGGCATGTGAGTGAGCGCCACAGTTTGTGGTTTCTCTTGTGGTGTGAAGAAAGGTGGTTGGAGGACATCGGCCAAAGTGTTGATCAAAGGGCATGTGAGTGAGCGCCACAGTTTGTGGGTTTCCTTGTGGTGTGAAGAAAGGTGGTTGGAGGACATCGGCCAGAGTGTTGATCAAAGGGCATGTGAGTGAGCGCCACAGTTTGTGGTTTTCCTTGTGGTGTGAAGAAAGGTGGTTCGAGGACATCGGCCAGAGTGTTGATCAAAGGGCGTGTGAGTGAGCGCCACAGTTTGTGGTTCTTTTTGTGGTGCAATGGTGAATTGAGGCCAGGGTGTTAATTAAAGGACGTGTGAGCGCCACAGTTTGTGTTTTCTCTTGTGGTGCAAAGGTGGGTTGAGGCTATTGGCCATAGTAATTAGATTACTGCTTCAGAGTTTCGTAAGTCTGGTTTCCAGAATCCCAAAACACCCTTTCCTTACCCAGCAGCTGGGTGTGTTATTGCAACCAGCGCAGATTTGTGCATTTTGTTGATCTCATGAGCGGCACCAAAGGTTTCCGTGCTCAATGGGGTTTAATGTAGCTGAAACTTATTGGGACACATGTATAAGTATAGGTTTAGCCAACACCAAACACATGTACGTAATAATTGTGTTTAGGTATATATATACCGTATACAGAGGAGTTTGTACGGTATTTTCTGCAGTAAGATTGCCGTATACACGGTCGTAAACGGTTCTGGCCAACCATACACACTCCTCTCGTGACAGACGCAACGCCTGCACCCTGTATATTATACTGCCCTCAAAGCCTCCACAAGCAACCTCTCTTACAGCGCGCATCAACTGTGTGTCGCTTTCACAAACTGTGTGTCTCTTTCATGGTGCATGCTTCTCACGTACTGCACGCAACTGCTGCTTCAAGGTTTGTGTCTTGTGCTTAACCTCCATGCTATCCTGATGTTCAGGACGGCTACCTCTTGCCAAAGAACACGTGGCACACACACACACACATAAACACACCATACACACACAGACATACACAAACAAGATACGCACACGCGCACACACACACGCACGTACGCATACACACACGCACGCGCACATACACATACACACACATACACACACTTGCACACTCCCTCTGCAGGCTGACCCTCCTCCTACCCGCCATGCCCTGTGGCCAGATCGCCCGCTCAGCCTTGGCAGTGGCAAAGCTTGCACGCATTGACAGGCAGAAACTGCACGGCCCAGCAGGCAGCATAATGCCTGTCATCGATGACTCAACCCTGCACTGCTTCCTGTCTGTACTTGAGACCTCCTTTGAGGTTCAGTCTGCCACAGCCGACAAAGGGAACGAGCGCCTGTGTGCTGTGTCAAGAGCAGACATAGAGGGTTCCTTGAGGGTTGCCGACAGCTGAGGTTGTGTGCGTGCGTGTCGGCAAGATGGTTTTGTGGGGAGAAATGACTGTGTGCCGTGGCATGGGCAGTCATACAGGGCTTTGTAAATGCCGGCAGTTGAGGCTGTATGTGTATGTGTGCGTTTGTGTGTGGGCATGACGGTTTTGTGGGCGGTGCTCCGGCTGGTAGCAGGAGCAACCATGTAAGATTTGCTCCTTTGTTGCTTGGTTTAGTGTATGGTACAGATAAGAAAACTACGCAGGCAGCAAAAAATCGCTCTTCACGTTTAGCTTGGTAAAAGGTGATGTAGCATTCCTTCAGAGAAGAGCGTTATACCAACGAGAGCTAGGAGGGTTGCAGGCTTTCAAGTTTGGCGAGAGGGTTATATCAGTTGAGGCACGGCTTGAAAGTGCTGCACTACTAGCAGGTGTCTTTCCTTCAGCACTTTACATCCCGCTTCAGTGTGGTTCACTACTAGCAGGTGTCTTTCCTTCAGCACTTTACATCCCGCTTTAGTGTGGTTCTTTACTTATTGCTCATTATTTGATAAGGTCCGAAGACGCTTAAGGAGTTGTTATCACCACACGTCTACTACTGCTGCTCCCTCAACTTCTTAGCACCAGTGGGGTCTAGCAATAATGGCGTGTCGTCTGCCGTGGCAACAGATAGAGAGTACACTCTTAGGTTAGGTTACATCACTGACCATAAGCCTGATCCACACCCCCTGGCTATGAAACCAAGAAACACACAACCAAACAAACGCGATATACAGATTCATCGAAATAAGATACTTTGTAGACACCTCCCCTACTCGACAAACAGAAAAGGCACGAGAATAGCACACTATTAGTAAGCTGTTACCGTTAGTAAAACCAACATGCAATCAGGTCCGCAACAAAAATAATACAGATGAGACGAGACTTGGAACACAATCCCCATAATTATCTGAGCAATACTCCTGGTGGTGTGCAGGCTTCTGCCTCCCAACCACCAGATCCCCATTGAAAAGCCTCTCTTATCTATTTGCTCCAGGTGGGATGTTGTGTGTCTCTGCATCCATCAAGTGGTACAGAACACAAAACAACATCCTTTTCTAATCCATGTCGATAGTGTTTACACTATTTGTTTCCTTTTTCCTTCGAGTTACATCGCTATATATGCGTCAGGGGGCTTTTAGCAGAAGCTTGGAAAAAGCCTAGGTGAGCAATCTCTTGATTTAGATATACAGCAAGAGTACTTAAGGATCACACAACAATCCCAGCGTCACGATAAAACTGTACCCCTCTTAATAAACCCTTTGTGTAGCGCTTAACCCTAGTACATTAACTAACTAAGGAAGTCACCAGAAAGAGTTTAGTTTCGTGGTAATACAAAAATAATGTTCACGACAAGTGCTGTAGTTTGGAGTGTGGGGGGCTGGCTGATGTAAGCACTTGTCAAAAGTCTCTCTCTCTCTCTCTCTCTTTTTTTCTCTCTCTCTCTCTCTCTCTCTCTCTCTCTCTCTCTCTCTCTCTCTCTCTCTCTCTCTCTCTCTCTCTCTCTCTCTCTCTCTCTCTTTCTCTCTCTCTCTTTCTCTCTCTCTCTCTCTCTCTCTCTCTCTCTCTCTCTCTCTCTCTCTCTCTCTCTAACTCTCTCATTCACGCTGATACCTAATAGCACAGGCTCTTCGCTTCTAGTACGAGGGTGTGCATCAACTAGCAGGACTGGGCTCGCTAGGGCTACTGCTGTCGCTTGGATCCCCTCTGCTCTGAGGTTTACTCTTGCTCCTGCAACCAGGTATAAAAAGAAATGTTTATCTGCAGACGATACAATCTTATTAGGGGTGGGCAAGCGTTATCCTTTAAGCTCTGACTTTTCAGCCGGTCGGTACAAAGCACAGCAGTGCTAAAAACCTGCTTCACCAAGTAGCCGGTACCTTTTTAGAGAAAGTGAGCCTCGTTCATACACACACTTGAAAACAATGCAGCACAAGCACTTGCCTCAAATGTGCGTATTTGTTGTCCTTGTAGATGTAGGAGGCCTCCATGTCATCGTTACGGCCGTCTGTTGATCGTATGCTGAAGGGGTTTGTACGAACCGTTTCTCTGCCATTGACCTGTGTGTGCGTGTTAGGTATGTGTGTGTGTGTGTTAGGTATGTGTGTGCATGTTTGCGTATCTGAGCATCAGGAATGATTGTGTGTGTTAAAATCTGTGCTCAATTCCTGCAAAAGGCTCATTCCTTTTTCACAACTGTGCTCTTTTTTATTGTCTGACAACTGCACAGATGTGTGTGGGCACCTGTAGACAGAAGATTGGTCGTGAGGGCAAAGAGGGAGAGGGTGACCAGAAGGCTCACAGCTGGAAAATATAGTGCCTTGTTTTTTGCACTTCAAGTGTTCTTAGTGGTTTCCTTGATGCCACGTGGGCAGTAACATAACGTGCGTGGATTTCTTTCTTTTGAATTTCAGTGTTCATAGTTGATTCCTTGATGCCACGTGGGCAGCAACATAACATGCGCACATTTCTTTTTTTTGAACTTCAGTGTTCATAGTTGATTCCTTGATGCCATGTGGGCAGCAACAAAACGTGCGTGAATTTCTTTTTGAACTTCAGTGTTCTTAGTTGATTCCTTGATGCCACGTGGGCAGCAACATAACGTGCGTGAGTTTCCTTTTTTCTTTGCACTCCAAGTGTTCTTAGTTTCCTTAATTCACGTAGGCAGTAACATAAACATAACGTGCGTAAATTTCCTATTTTTGCACTTTAACTGTGTACTGTACTGTACCGTACTGTACAGTGTACATTAGAAGAACACCAGATCGGCACACATTACCTACATCTAATTAACGACAAGTGTAAGGAAGCACAGCAGAGGGTCACTCAAAACATTTCTACATGCATCCTGGCATCAACCTAACATCCTAGAATGGCACCTAAGGCTTCACCACATTTGGCCCCTGAAACTACACAGCCACTTTTACGCTGAAGCGATCTGGCCACACCAACCTTAAACCGATTCTGGGTGAACATGAAGATGCCCTCGTCACGGAAGCGTGTGATGAAGCCAGTATTGCTGCACGCAAAAAAATGCACAGAAGCGTGTGATGAAAAATGCACGGAAGCGTGTGATGAAAATGCACGGAAGCGTGTGATGAAAAATGCACAGAAGCATGTGATGAAAAATGCACGGAAGCATGTGATGAAAAATGCACGGAAGCGTGTTATGAAAAATTAACGGAAGCGTGTGAAGAAAAATGCACGGAAGCATGTGATGAAAAATGCATGGAAGCATGTGATGAAAAATGCACGGAAGCGTGTGATGAAAAATGCACGGAAGCGTGTGATGAAGAATGCACGGAAGCGTGTGATGAAAATGCACAGAAGCGTGTGATGAAGAATGCACGGAAGCGTGTGATGAAAATGCACGGAAGCGTGTGATGAAAAATGCACGGAAGCATGTGATGAAAAATGCACAGAAGCATGTGATGAAAAATGCACGGAAGCGTGTGATGAAGCCAGTGTGCTGCACGCAAAAAATGACATGCAGAGAGGATGATTGACTCGTATCAGCTATTTGAACCATCACTAGCTGTTTTGCTGTGAGTACAAGTAAGCAAAATAAGGGTTAACGAAAGTAGGCAGTAGGCAGTAGGCAGGTAGGCAGGTAGGCAGGTAGGCAGGTAGGCAGTAGGCAGTAGGCAGGTAGGCAGGTAGGCAGGAGTACAAATTAGGCATATTGCAGACACGGATGCAGGTGAGGATAGCTGACGCCCTCCAGCGAGTCATGCGTCGCCACTGATCATCAAAGGTGAAAAAAGAAGACAATTACGCAGGCAGTGAGGAACCACTCTCTGTAAACCTGAAAAAAAATTATGCAGTGCAGTGAGGAACCATTTCCCACAATAATCAAGGAGAAGGAGCCACTTTGGTATCGGGTGCTGTACAACTTCCTCTCTCAATAAGACTGAGACCGGCTACTTAGATAGTCCCAGTCTCATTGTGTTACACGTTAATATGACTAGACAAACTATTAGAATCAGAGACCTTACGCGCTACAGGGTCTCTCGAGGAACCCCTCTAATGGTACCTCTTAGAATGTCCGCGTGTTGTGAATTGACTACCAAAACTATTAAATTCAGAACATAAAGGTTATCAACAAGACCGGCAGATCCAGCTTATTGAACAAGGATGACATAAACTCACAACTGTCATCCGATAACTAACTGCTTGTCACGCAATAAGTTGCTGCCACAAATTGGGCATGGCACGTCTAATTAATTTGCAGCATTAACATCTGTTTTTTGACGTGACTGGTAGGGGTGTGTCATGATTATGCTAGGCAGAGAAAACATTCTTTGAGTTGAAGGGGTCTTACAGTGCCTGGCATCAAAAATGCTTCTAAATCCTTATATCATACGGGAAGTGTCTTTCACTACATGCGTTTATTTTAACATATTATAAATATTATTTATGCATCAAGATGTTGTAATTATAAGGCCGTAACACTAAGTTATACAGATATGACTTCTCGCTGATCTCTCACCCATTCGCAATGCTGGTTGCTGCAGACACTATGGGGATGGCAAACAGCCCAGCGATCAAAAGGAAGAAGGGGTTGTTCCGATTCGTGCGGTACATTGATCTGTAGGTGAGCAAAGGTGTAGGCTAAAGTGGTAAAAAAAAAGCGTTACAAAGAGAAAAAAATCCTGGTGGTCATAAAAGGCCTAAATCCCATGCAAAGATCAGACGGGGATCAAGATTACGCACACAAGAACCAAAAGTGTGGACGAAAATACAGCATCAAATGGAGCTAAATGTGTCCATATATGAGTGCAACAAACATGGGAACCTAAAGTGCTAACCCAGATTGATTCCTGGCTGCTTCCTGGCTGCTTATAAGAGCTGTGCACGACCAAAACGCGAACAGAGGCACGGGGCACAGAGCATCAGAATGAGCTACATGTGCCCTATGTGCTAAACACACGAGTAGACATCTGATTGTGCTATATGCCTCCATATACGCTATATGCCTCCATATACAGACATGGGGGACCAAAAGTGTGGACTAAACCATCAGATCATGCTCCATGTGCCCATACATGCTAACAAAAGTGTGGACTAAACCATCAGATCATGCTCCATGTGCCCATACATGCTAACAACATGAGTGCTGTAATCATGGGAGATCAAACATGCGGACAAAGCTGAAAGCATCTGACTATCTGAATATGCTACACGCGTCCATATACGTTACAGATACGGGGGTTAAAAGTGCGGACGATAAAACATACGATGCAAATATACGGTCATAAAAGGTGTGTATATACGGTTCTGGCCAACCCTACTCCTTATAAACGTTTCTTATGGCCTTACTTAAAGTTGCCCCATTTTTACCTATAAAACTCACCCCATACATACCTCTAATGCTTGTCCTATGCTCACCTATAAAACTCGCCCTCTGTTGCAAAGCCGCCGAAAGGACCCCCACATTTGAGGGGGCCGTCGGGGTCGACACCATGGTGTGCCCTGAAAGGATATCAAACATGAAAAAGTGTGAAGCAGTGATATGTGTATAGCACACACCATTAATACATACACACACGCTTCTGCACACAGGCCCTGAAAGGATATCAAACATGAAAAGGTGTGAAGCAGTGATATGTGATTAGACACACCATTAATACATACACACGCTTCCGCACACAGGACCTGAAAGGATATCAAACATGAAAAGGTGTGAGCAGAGATATGTGTGTAGCACACACCATTAATAGGGCTGACCAGAACCATGTGTATATACGTTTTTTGGGCAGGGTAATCTCTAAATATACGGTCATGTACGTTGTATATATACAGTTCTGGCCAGCTCTACACATAATGCATACACACACACGCTTCCACACACATGCGCTAAGAGGAGAAGGCAGACATCAAAGAATGAGTGGGACAGTGACCGTGTAAAACACACCTTAATAACGTACGTGCGTACACACACGCTCTCTCTCTCTCTCTCTCTCTCTCTCTCTCTCTCTCTCTCTCTCTCTCTCTCACACACACACACACACACACACACGCACACACACACACACACACACACAGAACACACGCTTTAATTAATACAACCCGCACCTGTAATATGCTTTGGCGTATTTGCCAGACGGAGGGGTCCCTGGGGGAGGTGGGTTATAACCGGCTTGGCCTGAACCGAGATCAAGCATTGTGTGAGGTCATGACATTTTGCGTTTCAGCTGTCTGTGGTGGGTTATAGCTGGCTTAATCAGAAGCGTCATACCAGTAGATTATGTCAAGGTCAGATGTTAAGGTCAGATAGCCGGCTTGATCAGAAGCGTCATACCAGTGGATTATGTTAGGGTCAGATGTTAAGGTCAGATAGCCGGCTTGATTAGAAGCGTTAAGGTCAGATAGCCGGCTTGATCAGAAGCGTCATACCAGTGGATTATGTTAAGGTTGACCAGATGTACATGTAGACCGTACATGACCGTATATATACAATGTGTATGACCATATATTTGGTGAGTTTCTTGCTGATACCACTGCATATGCTTAGTTATGACCAGCTCTGCAAACATCTCACAACTAGCTGTACGGTGCAGGTGAACAAGGATGGAGTGACAGTGTTCAGACAAAAATAAGAAATTCTCGTTATTAAAAATACATAGGCCTACATAGGTGGCCTTCAATGAAGACACGTAGCTAGGGCTGCACATGCACTCATCCACACACACACACACACACACACACACACACACGCACGCACGCACACACGCACGCACGCACGCACACACACGCAAACACATACAGCTCACGAGCACAAAAACACACGCAGCTCACGCGCACATGTTCACATATACACACACACCTCTCAAAATGGAGTCATAGGCGCTTTTGATCTTGTGAAAGCGTGCCTCTGCTGTGGGTCTGATGCTGGGGTCGCATTTGTCTGCAGTCAGGGGTGTGTATACGTGAGGGGGTATGCGCAGTCAGGGGTGTGTATACGTGAGGGGGTATAGCGTTTGTAAAAGCTCTCAGAGGAACAGGAGCAGTGAGGAAGGCAGAGGAAGACAGAGGTGCACATATGTCTGCAGTCAGAGGTGTGTATACGTGAGGGGGTATACGCAGTCAGGGGTGTGTATATGTAAGGGGGTATAGCGTTTGTAAGAGCTCTCAGAGGAACAGGAGCAGTGAGGAAGACAGAGGAAGACAGAGTTGCACATATATTTGCTGTCAGAGGTGTGGATACGTGAGGGGGTATACGCAGTCAGAGGTGTGTATACGTGAGGGGGTATAGCGTTTGTAAAAGCACTCATAGAAACAGAAGCGGTGGGAAAGACAAGGGAAGACAGAGTTTTACATTCCTGTAAATGAATGCTCATGTAAGTGCACGCGGTGAGATGAATAAGTGAGGGTGGATAGGTCAAAACACCTGCGAAATAATGCTTTTACTACACTTCGAGTACCTTTCTTGGGAAAAATTCTGGGAATGTCGCAAATTGCAGCAGAGGTGTGCATCAAAGGTACCCTAAAGTAATACGTAATACCGGGTACAAGCGGGACTGACATCCTAATGCGTGCGCGACTGACATCCTAATGCTTTTGCAACAGAGTGCAGCTAGGGGAACAGAAGGGAGAAAGGCGAGGAGCACTTTTGATGCATGCTAATTGAATTGCAATTGCAACTGCAATTGCATGCAGTAGTGATGGCAGGATATGGCTGAAAACACAGAGAGCTTCAACTTCCAATGCTTTTAACACAAGGGAGCTTGCCTGATTGTCTGCTGTATGTTGTTTTTTATAGCACGGCGTGTAATGAGCATATGATTGTAGTACATACGACTATAGACGACGACTGTGGTACAACTGTAGTACGATTTTAGTACTGACATTCAACTATTGTACGACAAGTACAACAACAGTACTCGTACACAAATACGGTACGGCTTTAATATGACTAGTACGTTTTAGAACTGGCATACAACTACAGTACAATTATTGTACGACTAGTACGACTACAGTACTCGTACACGAATACAGTACGACTATAATACGACTAGCACGATTCTAAGATTGGCATACAACTACAGTACGACTATTGTACGACTTAGTACGATTATAGTACTTGTACACAAATACAATACGACTATAATACGACTAGTACGATTTTAGTACTGGCATACAACTACAGTACGACTATTGTACAAATAGTACGACTGTAGTACTTTGCATAGAAATACAGTATGAATATATTTCGACTAAAACGATTTCAGTACTCGTACACGAATACAGTACGACTAAAATACGACTAGTACGCTTTTCGTACTGGCATACAACTACAGTACGACTATTGTACGACTAGTACAACTACAGTACTTGCATACGACTATAGTAATTAGTAAGATTATTGTACGACAAGTACAATCTTAGTACTGGCATACAACTATTGTACGACTATTGTACGACTTTTATACTGGCATACGACTATGTACTCTTACACACCTGTATGTGCATTGCATGCACATTGCTTGCAGGGCGCTAAAGCTCACCACTTTCTTTGTCAATTGCATGCTTAAGCTCACATACACACACTCACACAGGGGATGCTGCTACCTTGGCGGAAGTCTCCTTAGTACAAAAAGGAAGAAGGACCAGAAAGCAAGCAGCAAAGTCACGCCCCATCACCCCGGGGCACGTGGGTCACACCGCACACACCCACACGCCCCATCACCCCACTACATTTGAAGAATGTAAAGCCGTTTTGGCACTAGAGGTGATGCCAACCCTTCTACTGTGAGAATGTACGAACCAAAAATTTCAGAAGCCATTTTGACATTAAAGAATAACCAACCCTTCTATTGTGAGAATGTACGCATCTGAATTGGTTTAAAGTATTTGATGTGTACGTGTGTTATGGCCAGGATTATCCCCACTTTATTGATGATTTAGATGGCTTTGTGCGTAGTGCATAGGCTATACTCATGCATCCCACAGACAAGGCTACAAATGAGCCTTGACTTTTAGTTTCAGCCCGTTTCAGTGCTGACACAATCCTAGCTACTCCAATCTGCCACCTACCAGGGTGATACTGCATGCACAGCTTCCTGAACGCATCCTTCACCTGAACATAAAAACAAAGAAGTGTTCTTTACAGGACAGCTTTGCACAGAACGCAAATGTTTGCACAGGCAACTTTTTAGCTGTTTGTAGTGCGTGTGGGCTGTGTTGAGCGCATGTGCGCTCGCGCGAGCATTGTATGCAATATGAAATTTGGTTTCTTGCAGACATGTGAGGCTGTTGTAAAACAAAGTGGTGTACAGACACGCACAGACACGAGCAAGAAAAGGAGGGAGCGTGAACAGAAGGAACAGAAGGAATACCAGAAATCTGGTTGTAGTCAAACGCCCCAGTTGCTGATTCAAAAGGGTGTGCTCAGGCGACTTTGGTCATGTGTGTCTGTGCGCATGACACCTCTTCACCGCAACAGGCAAAGGTTGTTTTAAGGGGGTTGGCCGAAACCGTGTATTTACACTGTACATGACCACTCATTTGGCTGCCATATTGCTAGCTAGTGAGGCGCATAAGCATAGGTGCGCCGTAAGTGCTCATTCAAAGTGTTCCCTGCCTTTTATACTGTTAAAGCACTGCACTGTGAGCACATGCACCATGCAAGTATGCCAACCCTTGTTGTTTTACATACCTGATCACGGCTAGCGGTGGTAGGAAGGCCAAGGATGTGGTAATCTGACACCTCCATCCTGCGAAGGCTTTGAGGTTCAATTCAAATGCTAGATCTGCGAGGGAAGCATGCGTGTGTGTGTGCGTGTGCTTGTGCGTATGTTTGCGCACATGTGTGTTATGTGTGTGCATGTGCGTGCGTGTGTGTGTGTGTGTGTGTGTGTGTGTGTGTGTGTGTGTGTGTGTGTGTGTGTGTGTGTGTTCGTGTGTGTGCACGTGTATGTGTATGTATGTGTGTGCATGTGTGTGAGTGTGTATGTGTGGTGTGTATGTATGTGTACATATATTGTGTTGTGCGTACATATATTGTGTGGGGGGATTAGAGAGAATGGAACGGACCTCATGCTCACCTGCTCGCAAGTTGTGTATGTGTGAA
>Ga0307963_1002056_pt1 | contig 15825 bp, 12 predicted proteins | sample OrgLakmetagen594_FD_201829 | JGI IMG/M metagenome (GOLD analysis project Ga0307963, IMG submission 201829) | Saline water microbial communities from Organic Lake, Antarctica - #594 | ecosystem: Environmental > Aquatic > Non-marine Saline and Alkaline > Saline | place: Antarctica: Organic Lake...
CGAACACACACACACACACACACACACACACTCACACACACACACACACACATACACACACACGTACACACACACATACACACACACGCACGCTCGCATGCACGTGCACACACTTACACACACGTACATGTACACACAGACACATATACACATACACCACGCACACACCACGCACACAGCCTGTCCTGAGGCCGCGTCCTATGCCATTTGGAGATGCCTTCAAAGACCCAGTTATTGTTGCAACAATGACGAACCTCCCCTCGGGCACACAGCAGCCACCCCTGAACATCACTGGATGTAGCTGGCAGGTAAGCCTTCTTCTCAACGACCTTTTTTTCATGACTTACAAACACGTTGCACATTCATTCATGAATGCACATTCTCACAGTCCCCCACCCTGACGTACACACATGTACACACAAGCGCACACGCACACACACACAACACACACACACACGCACACACATGCACACACGCGCGCACACACTCACTCACTCATAGTTTCTGGAAATGTTAGACACGTATGAAGACCTATGAGACCTATGTTGCTTGCGCAACAAACATTTGACGCATTCTCACACAACTGAACTTGCCAACAGGGGCGCCCGATAGGCTGTCAGATCGCTAGTGCTGCTGCACACACCATCGCTGACGTCCTCTTGTACGAAGCGTCCACCTCACCTTGCCACATGACAGCAAGGTACAAAATGTGCAACTCTTCTTGAAGATTATAGAGGGCAGTCCGTCCAAACCACAGCATACGCTCGTTGTCTCTATTGAAAAATGGTTATAATTTTGTGAAGTTGAGGCAGCACAAAGACGTGGATTACCACCCTTTGCATCTCAGACGTGTGACCACAGCCTGCTGCCCTAATGTAGTCAGGAGACCTCAGCACCCGTTGCCCCTGCTAACACATCTCTAATTTTGCCCACACCCCATGCATACAGTTCATCCATGCGCGATCCTTTACGTGCGTACCTGAAGTATGAGACTGCTTTCACGGACATGTGTGTGTGTGTGTTTGCATGCGTTTACGACACATTCAGGACATACCCTTGGCAGCTCCGTGCCCTTTGGTCAACTGAGAGCTCAGAGTACCACCCAGTGCTTGAGAAGCGGTCGTGTATGGATGAGTATGACGTGGAGATGAGCTACAGGTGAGTGGATCTGGGTTTGCACACAACAGTTAAACAGTGACTGGATTGTCCGAATTTAAAATGGATATATGAAATGTGGATGAGTGGGATGCAGCCATCTTACCTGCTCAGGTGCGCTCTCATCATGTGAAGCGATTTTAAGTTGGGGATGTTTGGAATGACACGTATGTAGCCACGTTTGAAATGACACGCATGCAGCCACCAACATTTCAGAGGTTGTTTTGAATGATCATGAAGGTGTACAACAGAGGAGTACCTGGCTACTGTTGAGTTGTCAAGAGGTCATAATTCACACACTGTCAGCAGTCAATGTAATGCGAGTTGAAGTCAGCTTCCTATCTCCTTACCTTTATTGTTCTGCCTCCAGCGTGCTCGCATGTGTGCCATTGTATCACTAGCTCTGATGCAAACACATGTGGTTTATTTGCATGGACAAGGTTGAGCCAAGTGCCTGCCTTGGCTGTGCTAATTAAAAACACATCAAATACGTGACTAAATACTGGTGATGTGTCTTTAACTGGTGCTGCTTGGCTGTGCTGTATTATATTATAGTATATTGTTATATTATATTTATAACACACTGCACGCGTGGCTGAACGTTGATTAGGCAAGTCCGCATATTACTCTTGACCGAGCTGTTTTAGATCACATTAAATGCAGGGCTAAACGCTGATGAGTAATGTCTTGATGCTCCTGCTGCCTGGCTTTGCTGTGCATGTGTGTTTTCATGTGCTTGTGGCTATGATGCTTCAAAATCAAAAACACATTAGAGGCGTGGCTAATTGCACTCACATTACGGCCGCCGACTCTTTGCTTCCTGCAGGACCTGCTCTCAAGTGTATGCTAGCTCATTTGGCTACATGCCGCAGACACTGAGCTCAAAGTTCTTTCAACCGCCGGTGCCTTTTGAATCCAAGGTAGGTGGCTGTGGTCATTACCCTGCCCGCAGGCATAAACACGTGCATGCGGCAATGTTATGCATGTTGGTTTTTGTATTCTCTGCCTCTTTATAGTGCCTAATAAGGTAAGTGTGGAGGCATGACAGTGGCAGATGGGTGTTGCCGTGAATGGGAGACATTAGGTAGCCTTATGATCTAATGGTTGCGTGATTGAAGGGCTGGTCAATTGGGCTCTTCTCCAACGGTCACAATTCACCACCTCGTCAAATTTAAGCGATCCTCAGATGATGGAACATTCACCACCTCGTCAAAATTAAGCGATCCTCAGATGATAGAACAGTGTTGAAGATTGAAGAAGACAGAATCAGACCGCACTGGCATTTGGGTTAAATGCAAAAGAAAGAAAAATAATGCAGGCAGTAAGACAGACTTTTCTTTCAACATAAGAATTGCGCACGCGGTGCTCACTGCTGTTCTGAACCCCGCTGCATGTTATTTAAGCAAGTGTGCACGTGCTGTTCATGCTGCTCCATGGCAATCGCATTCAGAAGCACTCAACGTACATCTGCTAATGCTCCATCAAACATAGATCCACGATCGATATCATGCGCTCTTGCAACCACTCTTGCTGTATGTTCTGCTCTTAAATTTTTTCCACTTGGTTCTGTGCACAGACAAATGGGGTGGTGGCCTTCATGGATGACGACTGCACGTCTGTGAGCAAGCGGGAGGACGTGCTGAGAGACGTAATTGCAAAGGGGCTAAAAATAGATACGTGGGGGAAATGCCTTGATGGAGTGAAGGTGAGGGGGGATAGATGGGGGGAGAAAAATCAGTCACACAAGGAAGGGGATATACATGGCTGATACCACAGCCACTGACCCCAGAAAAGCAGAGGCCATATAAAAATGGCTACCGCTGCGTACAGTGCGCAACATCTTGTCAGGTTGTCTGCAGGGCTGCTAGAACAGTGCGCAGACAGGTCGTGTGACGCGCATACGTGTGACGTGCATACATGCCGTGTGACCGTGTAGGTAGGAGAGATTTTGGGCTGGAGCTTTGGTGTATACATCAAATCAGGCCACGCTGCCTGCAAAGACGCAAAGCTCTACAGGTCAACTAGGGCTTGTTCGTTTTCTGTTACCAATGGTCGCACCGCTTTTTGTATATTGTAGTTTAAGGGGCAACAGGTGATTTTCTCTCTTAGCCCAGTACCTGTATGGCTCATTCTCCCTGATTAATGTGGGGGGCGCCGCGCAGAAACAGCACAAAGATCTGTGCAACATCTTTCAGGGTGCCTCCCATACCCTCCACACCATCCTTTGGGGAGTGGGTGGCACCATCTACAACAATCATACGATGAAACCTCTTATAGATTTGGGTCTTGCTTTTCAAAGAGTCAAAAACAATGCGCGTGCAACCTCCATGTGCATTCTACTAACTTTGCTACCAAACCTGTCCATACCAGGCACACCCTTTCCAGTACCATAACCATAACCAGCTCTCACCAGGAGCCGGTTTCAGGCTAAGCCTAATATCCTCTTAATCCCCATTTATTGCTGTTCTGTATTCTTGGTGGAGTTTTACTGTACCCGGTATCAAAGTGGCTCCTTTTCCTTATTACTATGGGGAGTGCTTCTAACTGCCTGCATATATGCAGTCTTCCTTCTTTCTAAGGTCCTGCCTAAATTCGCGACAAGAACAGATTATGATGCCTCGTGCAGACCAATCGGTAGTCACTGTGCAGATCCATAGACATTATCTATGCTCACTGTTATCTTAGTAATGGTTCATACCAATACTACCAGCACCAGTCCAGATGGATTTCTTTATCGCGGCTGTGCCATTGAGTGCGCTTGAAAGAACAGAATTACACTTTCCTTTGAAGTACCCTCCTTTTTTAGGTCATCATTGTTGGCATCGGTTTCCTCTGTCTGTGACGTAATTTATCTCTACGCTAAGCTGTGATTTGTAGGGTTGGCCAGAACCATATATTTATATAATCTATGTATACGGTGCATATTCGGTATTTTTGGCAGGAAAATCACCAAACGGTTTACACGGCGTATATATACGGATACAGAAAACCCATATACGGTTCTGGCCAACCCTAATAATACGGTCATTTACGGTGCATATATGCGGTTCTTGCCAACCCTAGTGATTGCTATGTTCTCCTTGCCTGACGTAGATATACTTTTTAGATTACACCCAGACTGGCTTTAACGAACCCCTCATCCTATTTCAATGTTCCATCTGTACAGACTCACCCTCCCGTCCCATTACAGTTCTATACAGGGAAACCTGGATCTTACGTCTGTACACGTACATTTGCACACATGCATTCTCATACACACACAGGCACATTCGCACATACGCACATACGCACACACACACACACACACACACACACACACAAACACACACAAGCTTACTTTTGACTGGCAGGGGCATCATAGCCAAGTAGTGCCAAACAAGATCAAACTCTTGCGGAACTACAAGTTTTGCATGTGAGTCCGTATCAAGAGCGTCTTGGCATGTGTACATACATATTATGTTTTTACAAGTATGCTCCGACGTTTGCTCACTAGCACCCGTTTCAATGATCTTGTATGTCCTCCGCATGGTTAAAAAAATGCAAGTGAAACAGACAGAATGAATGTGCAGAGTGCAGAGCCTCTCTTGCCGCGTCAGATGGAGTCAGCTGCCATCATGTTCAGGGCTACAGCACCTTTTGCTCTTTTTCTGCACAGATCCTTTGAGATCAGCCTGACTCAGGATTACGTGACTGATGCTCTTTGGCATGCTTTAGAGGCAGGGTGCCTGCCCATTTACTTAGGGGCACCGAACATCAGGGTGAGACGTAACGATGAGCTATTGTAAATATAAATATACCTTCCATTCAGTGCCATACTGTACCACCAATAGTTTTTGCAAGTTTTAATTTTATCTGCTAATCAACGTAGGGGCGCCCTATTTCCAGGTGAGAAATAATAACAATTGATCTGGTGATACATTTGAATCTTGTTCCTGAATCCAACTCGACTGTAGCTCACACCTGCAACAGCATTTATATTTTGCCAGTGACAGGGTGAATCATAGTCAAGAATAGGTGTTATTGGCTGTTTTAACGTTACTATTAGAGCTTGTTACACGCAAATTGTTCTGGGGAGCCAGTTCCCTGCCATTTCCTCCTCGGTATAGTGACATTATTTTGTGCGCGTATGCTTGTGTGTTTTCATGTGTGTGTGTTTGTGCGTGCATGCACTCGCAATTGTGTGTGTGCATTTGTGGGTGCATGTTGAGCATTAGTGCGTGGGTGCGTAGGTTTGTGTGTTTTGTGTGTGTGCGTGTGTGTATGTGTATGTGTGCATACGTGTATTTATGTGCCTCTTTGCACATGCACGTGCACGTGTGTCTATCAATGTGCATGCTTTCTGATGCAAAATTCAACTCGCTTTTTTTCTTCTGATTTACATTCAGGACTTTCTCCCTGCCTCAGATAGTATCATCAACCTTGCGGACGTCGAGACCCACAAGTCCATAGTAAATATAGTAAAAAGGTGAATGGTCTTTGTCAGATGTCCTGCTTTTTTAACACAGGATGCAGACTTCCGTGCTCTTGAGTCAAAGTAAGGCAGTTGTCATGATTGTTGAATAGAGAAGGTAGACTAACAGGTAGCCTGAGGTACATCTTTGTTATCAGCGTCGCGTTCACTTGCATGCCATGCTGAACACTGATCTTGTTTGCATCTGAAACCCTTCTCTTCATTACTGGGTTTGCTGTGCTACTTGTGGCCTCAGCACCTGTTTTCCAAGAACAGCACTGCCGTGTATACACATACGTACGCGCACAAAAATGCACTCACATACGCACGCATAGCACACTCACTTACGTTACATACACACACATTTATGAATGTGTACACAGACTGTCCAAGAACAGCACTGCCTACAATGCCCACATGGCATGGAAGAAGCGGCCCTTGGTATGTCTTCCTGGTTTAATCATGCATGCATGCACACGACTCAAGCCAGACTGCAAAGCTTGTCCTCTTCCACCCGTCACGAAAGCTACAGCATCTTGTCCTCCGAGTTCTGCCACTAGCCTGTTCCCATTCAGCTTGTGCCTATGATGTACAGTTCATGACAGGAATGTTCGGGTGCACTCCCTTAACCGCAGGCTAAGCAGTCCCCGGGGTTCCAGAAAATGGTTGCATCCAGTCAGGTAATAAGGCATTGGGTTCTCTTTCACGTTTTAGTAGGACTTGGGTTCTAAATTGAATACATGGGCAATTTCTTGAACGGCAAGCCTTGATGTATGTAATGAAACGTGTGCCAAGGACACGTGCATCAACACACTCCTCCCTCCACACATACACACGCATGCACGCAAACATGTGCACACTCACGTAAGTACACACACATACACATACACACACGCGCACAAACACACTCAGACACAAGATACGCATGCACAATGCACTTGCAGGCAGGAGGCAGGCAACGGAATGAGTGCCAGCTCTGCCAGCAGGCCATGATGCAGCGTGTCACCCCTACACTGTTCCCTTCTCCATCGAGGATGCACTGCCTCCGCAACGGGACATGGCTTAAAGCGCAGGTCTGTGTTGAGCTGCACACGGGGCTTGTTCTTTCCTTTGGGAACCCAGGTCAAAGCATAGATGAAAGGCTCACACATGGCTCAAAGCATAGGTCATTTTTTGAGCTCAGGGTTGCTAGGCAAGTATCAGAGGGGGCAAGTCAGGCGACCGTCCTAACATCTATTTTCTTTGTATGGGCACCGTTCTTTACCCCTTAACAAGGTGCATAAACGAGTTTGGGGTCAAGGGGGCCACGTTGGGCTATCTGATCTGAGAGGTCCTTTCCCCTCAAAAACAGTGCTGCCAAATAATTTACAACCCAATTGGTAAACCATTACAAATGTATGGGTGTGTACAGAGTGGCATTTATGAGCCTGTGGCAAGAAAGTTTATTGGACACATTTCCAATGCTCAAATAACCTTGCCCAGAAAGCATGACAATGCAACGTTGGATGAGCCTACATCCACTTGAGTTACAGCTGGAGATCAGTGTGCTGTTCTGATGCGCACGCACTGCCTGAAGGCAAGGATGGAAAGCTTTCATAATTTGCGGGCTTGCAAATATATATACCTACCGTAGGGTACCGTAACCAATCCGATGTTGAAAAAACTCAATTAATAAGTCCCAATGCGAGCAATGCGAGGGGGGCAACACATAATTAATAAACACAACGCGAGCCTATGCGAGGGCCTTCTGGCCCTATGAGCTGCACCTACATGCGTATGCACGCGCGTGCGCATGTGTGCGTGCGTTCACGTATGTGCGTGGTTTGTGTGCGTGTGCGTGTGTGTGTGTGTTTGTGTGTGTGTGCGCGTACGTGTGTATGTGTACGTGTGTACGTACGTGTGTGTATATACATATGTATATATGTCCCATGCATGTGTGTGTTTGTGCATGCGGGTACGTGTGTGTGCGCGCACGTACGTGTGCGTGCGCATGTGTTCATGCGTGCGTTTACGTGCGTGTTTGTTTGTGTGCGTTTGCGTATGTGTGTGTGTGTGCGCGTACGTGTATGCGTGCGTTGTGTACGTGTGTGCGTGCGCGCGTTACGTACTTGTGCGCGTGTATGTGTGTGTGCGTGTGTGTGTATGTGTGTGTGCGTGCTGGTACGTGTGCGTGCATGCGCATGTGGAAGGATTGAACACCCTTCCTCTTGGTGTCCTTTCTCCCCAAGAGAGGGCCAGCCTCCCTTGCTAGCTGTTTTTCCCCTTGAAGGCGGCTTGGGAGGCTTTCCTGGCCTTCCCCGTTAATGCTTTAAATTAATGAAATAATTACAATGCGAGCTTCGCGAGGCCCTTGTAACTTAGATATTTAAATTGCTCCCGACACACCGCGAGGGGGTCAAAAAAGTTCGCGTAGCGCGGTGATATAAGTACCCTACGGTATATACCATCTTGGATGGTTGTAACGTGCCTAAAGCACAGCGTTACTAACCCATTTTCAGTTGTGCTGCCTGCTGAGATCATGGGTCAACATCCTCACAGCTGTCTGTTGTGAAGTTCACAGATGCTTGAGCCTAGTGCGTGTAGGTATGCTTACTGCATTGTTCACAGGATACTTCTGTCCTTTTTCCCCTCTGCAGAGAACGCGGAGCACAAGCTGGGGCCCGCGGTCATCAACACTGGTCCAGTCTCTCCAAAGCTATGAGTGGCCTGCAACATCACCGAACAACTGGTCTCCAAAGAAAGGACTCCCTTGACTTTATCTAGTTGTTTATAAGGTGTATTGTACACCCGGTACCAAAGTGGCTCCTTTTCCTTAATTATTGTGGGGAGTGGTTTTCAATGCCTTTAAATAGTATATGACTACACGGTGGCCAAACTTAACTTCTGTTACATCCAGGGCTGGAGTTCACGCTGTTTTCCATTTCTGTTTTTATGACCATCATTGATCATTGTTTGGGAGCTCAAGCTAAAAACGCCTTGCGTACAAGCTGTTACATCCAGGGCTGGAGTTCACGCAGTGTTCATTAGGAATGCATTCTTTTCAGTTATATATTCCTGTTATGCATGTTCAAATCACTCCACAGCCTTGCAAATAACTGATTTTGTTTCTTCTGGCATGTTACAGACATTGAGTGTCAAGCCTTTTTTGTCTTCAAATCTGTCAAACGCAAACGTTGTCCGGAAAAGCTAAATGTGCCTGATGGTTTCTCCCCATTCCTTGTTGGGCAAAGCAAACGTGAGAAAATAAAAACTACGCAGGCAGTGAAAGCCACTCCCTACATTAATTAAGAAAAGGAGCCACTTCGGTACCGAGTATCGTAAAGCTCCTCCACCGCGAAAAGGAAGGAAAAATCAATGGGGATCAAGAGTGTTGCAGGCTTGGCCTGAAACCGGCTCCTGGTAAGAGTTGATAACAGTACTGGAAAAGGCACGTCTGGTATGGACAAGTTAGCAGCAAAGTTCACAGAGTGCACATGGAGCTTGGAGGCAAGCTTCTTAACTCTTTGAGAATCGAGACCCGGTTCCTTGAAAGGCTTCAGAGTATAGGTGTTGTAGATGGTGCCGCCCACACCCAAAAGGATGATTGTGGAGAGCAACGAGGGCTCCTTGGAGAATGTTGCAAAGGTCTTTGTGCTGTTCCTTTGCGGCGTTCAGCTGGTTCTGAGGTCTGGTGTCCTCACAGTACTTGATCTCGATGAGGAAGGATGTCACGTCGAGGTTTGCTGAGGTCTTTGGGTCGGTGCTGTCTGGGGTTGATGGCTCTACTGGTGGCTGGGGGTGGCTGCTGCTGGGGTGCTCCCAGTCTCCCTCAATTGCCCCCTGCCACTCCAAAGAACCCACCCCCCTGCAGTAGTTTGTTATTTAGTTTTTTGCAGAGATTGGAGTAACCAACACAATATCTGGGCGGCTGGAGGTAAATCTGTCTTCATCTGAAAAGCGGGGTGGGAAGAACCATTTGGGAACAATCCTACTTTCGGCTGTTTCAGGAGATTTTGCATGGTCATCCGTTCGTTGCTGCCTATATCCTTGGAGACAACGCATAACCCTAAGGAGCCTGTTTTGCTGATAGCCTTAAAGATCTTGCGGCATGCTAAATTATGTCTTCTCGGTGATCATGTTCCTTATTTGCGTGTGTTGGCACCCAGAAAGGATGTGCAGGGCACTGTCTACGTATGGGCAGAGGGGGCAAGTTTGATTTGTTGAGAGTTTGAACAATGCCGCATATTTTTCATCATATAGGGTGCCTGTTCTGTATTTCATAATGATATATTTGGTCTTAATAAAGGGGACATTGGATGATGTTAGGTACGCATTGCTAGTGGCTCCATTGGCTAGTTATCTTATCTTACCTTGAGTTATCTTACCTTACCTTGAGTGATCTTACCTTAAGTTATCTTACCTTAAGTTACCTTATCTTGATCTCATCTTGATTTTTATCTTAACATGAAAAAGCAACAACTTAACAATGGAGGAGGAGGGTTCTTTGGAGAGGGGGGTTCCTTATTTTGTGCCGGGGGCTGGATGCAGGAAAACAGATTGCTGCTCACACAAACGATCTCTCCCTCATTTAGAAAACCGCTGCCAGCGGTTGTTCATTTAGAAAACCGCTGGACAACGGTCACCGCTGGACAACGGTATATACATACGCGTCAGCAAGGCTAACAAACGGCATGTACACTGAAAGATATAGAATGTAGAATTTAGATAAATTGCTTGTGAATAAGAAACAAAAAGTCGAGAAAAATAGCATGTAGACATTTTCTGCCTTTCAAATTTTAAATTATGTTTTTATTGAATTTGTATTTCTTTTTATAAAGGACGATTTATAACAAAAGAAATGACCACCACACGCCATTTCGTCAACATCCAATTGTTGTTGGTACTCGATTTCTGGAGATTATTGACAGCAGTGCTGGGGACCCAGGAGAGTAAAAAACAAGCTGTCAACGGGGTGCCACAGAACGACAGCGTGTTCTACGCACAATTCATGCACGCACACAACAGGCAATAATGATGCACTGATATATATATATATATATATATAAAGGAAGCAACCCGTGGTGTGTTATCGTTCGCTGGCCGTTCAGTTCTGCCACAGACCTGCCAACACCGTTTGCACCTTCCTGCTCTCCTTGACATGACAGCTACCACCTGCCTCCGTCCTACAATGTACACACCATTTACAACAGGTGAGTTTCATCGTTTGGTGCTGCTGCCACCGTTGCTAGCATAATTTACAAGCTCAAATTATTCCTTTCCTTCAAAACGAACCTTGCAACACACTTTCTTTATTCCAGTCCTGCTGTAGACGTCATTGAGCAAGCTCTCGGAAGCGGAAGTGGGCTTGGCACAGGTTTGAGGTTGATATAGCACTGAGCAAGTGCAGTACAAAATAGTTTATATATAGCACTGAGCAAGTGCAGTACAAAATAGTTGAGCTCCCTATAGTTGAAGCGATACAAATATAGAGGACGCTGATTATATTGACGGTGATTATATTGACGGTGTTTGCGACTGTGCACAGGGGCGTGGTCTTATGGCTATCCCTCCCTCACTCGCCTTCTGAGAGATTTCAATGTGAGATCCCTTGAACTTGATGTTGTGTATGACGAGTGTGGAGGTGAGCAATGTGGCGTGGCAAAACAATGCACCATTTTGGTCTGCAAAAAAAAACATAGGGAAGCTAACCTCAGTGACATGTATGATTGTAGGAAATTACTTGTTCCGTGCCGCCCCAAAAATGGCTGCTATGGTGCTGGGAGTTGCCGCTCGATTTAGCCATCTTGACATTGCAGGGCCGCCACAGCTCAAAGATTCTGGGTACACAGGGATTCAGACACGAGTCTGAATGAAACAATTTTTAATGTCAAAGCACAGAATTTATTTGCTAGGCACGCCTTACACAGAAATAAACAATTGTTGTGCACATCAGTGTCATATTATCAAGGCTTGCCATACTGCACGCAGGTGGCAAGTACAGCACGTGCCGGATTTCGATTATCGTTCGACTTGCGTCACAATGCTTGCCTGCTTGCGTGAGGTCGCACGTTGGTCGTCAAAAGCTCCTAAGCATGCCCCTGTGTTTGTGCACATCGAGTTCAAGGCAAGTTAGCAAGCGAAAGATCTTTCATATCACAAAACTTGATTTCTCATCACATACTGTGTGTGTTCCATTTGCACAACAGGATTGGCGCCCTCAGATTCCATCCCTCGCTTTAAATCTGATCAACACTTTTCTCAGCTCCAGTACTTGGCTGCTTGGACTACCAAACACACTTGCCTTCTCCCCCATTCCAAAGCAAGGGCATCTGCTGGAGTTTGAACGAGCCCTGAAAGAAGCCATTCCAAGGCGAGACTCACATGTCTTGATATAAGGAATCAGACATGCTGCATTTGCATTAATTTGCTGCATCACATTTCCACAAGCAGCAGCCGACCCTTGCTTATGGTGCAGGGGCCAGTTGTACCTGCCTGAAGACATGCTGTCAGAAAAATTTACCACTTTAGCTGAACGAGTGCAGCATATTGGTGCGTATTGCTGCACACTTGCTTCTTTCCAGGCTATTAACTTGCAAAGAGGCAGATTGACCGGTAAGAAAATAATTAAACTGCACGTGCAGGTTTTCCGAGCATTCAAGATCTGCAAGGAAAGATCGTTCCTGTTCTGCTAGGAAGCAATGAGTACTTGGACATGATGCCACCCCTTCCTCCTCTCTTCATTTCACGCTCTATAAGTGAGTAGCTTGTCAGTTTTGTTGCTCAGAAAGGTTTGGCAGTCAGAAATTTGTGTGTGGGGGGGGGTTGTTTTGCCTGATTTTATACTTTTATCTCAGCTTGCACTCCGGGAGGTCAGCTTTTTCCTAGGTGTATCAGCACAAACTTATAAATGTAAATGTGTGCTTTGTTTGCATTTTAGAGCTTTGCAAAACATGAGAAGACAGGTAGGCCTCAGATAGGCCTCAGGTAGGGTCTTCGTGCACCCGTGACCAAAAGCTCCTCTAGCCGTAGACCGTACTTTAACAACAGGCACAGGGCGGAGTAGCGTGTCGTCTAGCTGCCTGCGTGCACACCGCACGTTGAATATATGGAAATACCACCTTGTTTCCAGTTGTGCCACTGGATTGTGTTCTATCTCTGTATGCTGTCCTGCAGCCGACCAGCTTTCCAAGAACGATGCTAATACTGTGTTTGTGGACATGGGGGAATCGTCTGTGGATGCTGTCAATACATTTCTCCCAGATCTGTATGACTCCTTGACTGGTGACTCGACAAATGAAACCCCTTTACATGAACTGTACAAGGCTGGGCTTCATGCAGATATTAAAAAGCGGGTGGGTTGGCATCAGGGTGTGGGACAGTGATGCGCTCTTCCAAATAAGTGTTGCATTCTTATGCAGACTCAAGCCTATGATTCACCAAAGAACATTTTCAATTGTCCAGGCAGAACGATACTCTGATGCAATCAAACGTGTGGTGCAGCAAAAAAGGTGAGCCAGTATAAGGACGGTGCCTCGTGCACAACTTAGAGATAGTGACCCTTTTGACTTTAACAAGCCTTGCGCACACCAATGTAGTTTAAAAGGCATTGGCCCACAACAATAACACCCTTTTGCCCTGTGCCTGTAGTGATAGTACGGCTCTACGAGGCTGAAAGTTTCAGCCATTCTGCGCACCCTCACATGGCAATGACCTGTTACAGGTGGCTTGTCAGAGCGGCCGCAGACTCAAACACCCTCCAGGCTCGTTACAACGACACAAGCTTTGGGTGCGGGTCTCCGTAATTTGTGCTCAATGCTGGCTTGTGTTTTCTGTCGTTGTTGTTTTTAATTGTTGGACGTGGCAGATCATTTGCTAACATGTTTAATGCGCAGGGCCGCAGTTATGTCTGGAGGGGCTCACTTTGTGCACACTGGTAAGGCCTTTTCAAATTTGCTTCTCTCTTTATCGCTCTCGGCAAACTCCGACACTTGTGCAATAAGCACGTGCCCTGCATGTCTTTTGCACAAACATCTATTTTCAGAGATTTCCACCTGATCCCTTCACGCTCTTACATTCTCAGTGGTTATATCATGCTAAACTTGTGTCTGCTCCCAGACTACCCAAATGGCTGGATATCAGCGTCTGGCTTTACAAGCCCTTACACGTTGAGGCTGCCTCAGTCACCGAGCTCGGGCGGGACCTCAATAACCTGTAACCCAATTACAGCACCCGTGCAGTGCTTTCTCCCCCCCCCTGGCGAGTCCCCTGCTGCTCAGATTGATGTCAGGATTTGCACAGATGTTAAAAGATGTTAATGAATTCGCATTCATCGTGAATGAAATGCTGCTCGTTGGTGGGGATCTCACAATTTGTTTTGCTGTATGCTTTGCATTGCAGGGCACACGCAGTGTCCGTGCTATTCATAGTATCCGGCAGGAGTAGTCAGGCCAGGAACAACAACAGCACAACCTTGTACGTTTTCATAGGTTTATGAGCGGGTTGGTAGGTCAGAGATGTTCAGAGAGATAATTCAGTAATAAGATGCTGCAAAACAAACAGAAGAAGCATATATATTGGCTGTTGTAACTGGATGTTGTAACTGCTAAGACAAAAAAGTGCGAAGGCTGATAATCATTGCTAGAAACCAGGTGACGGACAGAGATTGATTGTTCCTTTGCAGTGCCACATCTATGAGGTAGGCGCCCATTGGAGAAAATAACTGAAGTGGTTGGGGCTGGCCTGTAATTAAATTACAATTAGATCTGTGAACTATGTTTCACAGTGCAACAGCACCAAGTAAGAATACAGCTCGTCCTGCTACTCTGTTAGTATGGAGATGTCTGAGGGAGTAAAATATAAAGAGAGGAGAAAATCCGATGAGCAGAGTTCACAAGTATTCTTTATTTGTACTCAATAACGTCTGACAGAAAGGAAGCACGCTTTTTAGTTTTAACGATACCAGCGAAATTCGCCAAGTACCACCGACATTAATAAAGTAAGTGATAATAAAACAAGTACTTAATACGGAAAGTTCGAATGATCCAATACTAGTGATTTTAAACATGCTGCTTTGGCTCGTCCTGCTCACTGCTGTGGCCTTTATGACGAACCCTTTTTTGGTGCAGAGCAGTAATGTCACATCATTCCTCGTGGACCTCGTGGGTAAGTGAAAGGAGAGCGATCCCTAGCTAGGTTGGCGTCGATCGACTTCTTCAAGCTCACACAAGGTGCACAAATAGATGCTTGCAGCACTACCTGATTGTTCTGTATGTGTAAATGGCAATACCAGTAAACAGATTCAGCACCGTTTACTTGCTCTGTCTAGGCTCAAAAAAGGAAGAAAGGAACTGTTTACCCAGATACACAGAGAGGCAGTTATCAGTGGACATACATTCTTCGCCTGCTCGTTTCCGCGCCTGCTCACCACGCAGATTTGGACAATCAAAGTGCTTCCTTTTTGTCAGAGATTGCTGAGAAAAGTACAACAAGCGAACACAAAGCAGTAGAGGTGAGGCACACCAGCGTGACATTTAATGTTGAACAAGGTTTACTTGGTCAGCATTGTTGGCAGAAGGTGTACAAGCAGCCTTAACCGATACATAGGCATTACAACAAGCTTGCTTGTTTTCTTCAGGCATTGGCTACACTACAGGAAAAGTTAAGGCGACTGGATCTGAACACTTCATATGACAGTGAGTACAATTTATGCATACAAAGTAACAGGATCAATTCACGCACTTAAAACTCTAGCTTGCGTTGCTCCCTTCAAAATAAGATGGCAGTGGTTTAGCAGCATTCTTTATGAGGCGATCTAAATCTGTTAATTTGAGCGTGATATTTATTAATCAGCATACTATAACGTGATGTCTCTCTTGTTCAAGTTTTGAACTTGAAAGGAGCTTGCTCTGGAGTTAGCATTTCATTGTGTTCTCCTGACAGATTAGGAAGGTGCTCAAGAGGACTAAAGAAAGTCTGCTGGGCAGTCGTGAGGCATATAACCAGCTAATCATGCTAAAACACTGACAGAACAACCTCAATGAATATTGCAGATGAACATTGTGGTAACTTATTTATATTGATCCGTACACTCCTACTTATTTTCTCGGCTTTGCAGGTTATATTGCCAGTGGATTAAATGATGTAGGGTACAGGGATTCAGAAGCTGATATTTGGATTTCGAGGCTTCTGAATTCCCTCCTGCTGCAGCTTCGTACACCCCCTATCTCCCCCCTCCCTGTGCG
>Ga0307963_1002062_pt1 | contig 15807 bp, 14 predicted proteins | sample OrgLakmetagen594_FD_201829 | JGI IMG/M metagenome (GOLD analysis project Ga0307963, IMG submission 201829) | Saline water microbial communities from Organic Lake, Antarctica - #594 | ecosystem: Environmental > Aquatic > Non-marine Saline and Alkaline > Saline | place: Antarctica: Organic Lake...
TATGTACGGTAATATTAGGAGGGAAATGGCCATAAATATCCATATACGGTTTTATACAGTATGTATGTGTATGGTTTTGGCCATCTTGACACACTCGTGAGGCATGTTACATAAGTAAATTTGGCAAGAATTATTTCCTTAAGGGATTTTTAGCAGGGAAGCCCTTGAGTGCGGTCATATAAGTGTACCGTACAGACTTTATATCACCGCGCAAAAATATTGTTTTTTGCCCTGCGGGGTGACTGCGCGCACGAAAAGTATCTATTTACTTTGGGGTTGCGGGATTGAAAAACGGGGATTTTTGGCGTATTTCGGAGCCTATCAGGCAAAAATCCCTGTGCGGGGTTGGTGTAAATTAAATATTTCCAGGGTGCGGGGTTGATGCGGGAGTGTGAAACTAAAATATTGTTATGGGGCTGCGGACTGAACCCAAGTCTGTACGGTATGTATACTTCACAGTTTAAGACCACAATATGTGTATGTATGATTCTAACCGACCTCTTTGGAAGGGAACAAATCTGTGCAGATAACATACTTGAGATTGGAGCGCTGCCAGTTGCTGCTGCTGCTGCTTGCACGTGTCCTTCAAAGGCTGCACCTCTTGTGCACGAATCTGCATGTATGTGCGTACATGCAGGGTTGGTCAGTTCGATTTTTTAAAGCAAGGGTTCGATAAAGTTCGTGAAAGTTCGCGAACCCAAACTTTTGACCGGACCCCGAACTGAACAACCTTGCGTACATGTGTGTGCATGCGCAGATGTGTGCCTCTACATCTCTGCACGTGTGAACACAGAAAGAGTTTTTACGTGAGGAAAGAACGCTGCAGTCTATGACAAAGACTCAAACAAAACATAAGCGCCATAAAGCACGCATCACACGCATGCAGGAGCTATTGGAATTGATGTTCAGAAAAGCAGGTTTAGGGTAGGCACTGTGTACAGCAGCAGGTTGGAAGCTCGCCCACCCAACAAAGCAACCTCGTGACTGAATCACTATTCATCCTCCAACGTTCATTACACATCCACAGCCACAGAGCACCTGCCAATCCTTCACACCTGTGTGTCCAGTTATCATCATGCCAATATTCACTCTATATTCCTCCTCACAATTGTGTTCAGCTTCACATCCACACATGCGTGTTGAATTCCCGTTATCAAGTGCATTCACTCATCACTTTTCCACAATTGTGTGAAGCACCACATGCACACATGTGTGTGTTGAGTTCCCGTTATCAAGTGCACTAACCCATCACTCCTCCACACAATTGTGTGAAGCACCACATGCACACATGTGTGTGTTGAGTTCCCGTTATGAAGTGCACTCACCCATCACTCCTCCACACAATTGTGTGAAGCATCACATGCACACATGTGTGTGTTGAATTCCCGTTATCAAGTGCACTCACCCATCACTCCTCCACACAATTGTGTGAAGCATCACATGCACACATGTGTGTTGAGTTGCCGTTATCAAGCGCATTCATCCATCACTCCTCCACACAATTGTGTGAAGCATCACATGCACACATGTGCGTTCAGTCCTCTGTACACTCACTTCTCATTTCCTGCCCACCCCACATTGTTGTATACACCGCAGCTTCACAGCCACGCATAAGGAAAGCCCTTTCTGGTACCATTACCAACTCTCATCAGGAGCCGGTCTGAAGCCAAGCCTGCAACCCTCCTAATCCTCGCTAATATGTATTTCCTCTTTCTCAATGGTGGAGGAGTTCTAGGGTACCCGGTACCAAAGTGGCCCCTTTGTTTCAATAAATATGGGGAATGGTATTTCACTGCCTGCGTAGCAAATGTTTTTTTTAAGTCACACCATCCTGTGCTGCCAGGAACTGTCTACTTGGCCATGCACACAAAATGCCTTGGCCATGCACACTATATACCTTGGTCATGCTCACTATATGCTTTGGTTATGCACACTATATACCTAGGTCATGCACACTATATACTATATACCTTAATCATGCACACTATATACCTTGGTCATTCATTCACGCAAACCTTCATTCATTCAAACTAACCTGGGGTGCTGGCCTGCTTGCTGGCCGTGTGCTGTTTGACCCTCAGAGCATCGCTTACCTGTGCTGCCAATTGCTGGGCGTGGTGCTGGCCTGCTTGCTGGCCTTGCATCACCCCTCCTGCTTCCAGCTGATGCAGGAAGGACAGCACTAGCTGCAAGCAAGGGTGGTTGCATTTTTGTGGGATGCATGAATCAAATACGGTTGGCCAGATCCATAGTACGGTGTAAAAGTACGGCCCTCGGCCAGCGCTAGAAGTAAGGACAAAAGACAATGGGAGCACGCAATTTCGACGAGACAGCACTAGCTTGCATGTATGGAGTAGATGGCAATGGGGGGTACAGTGTGTCCACAGAAACAACATATAAAAGGGAGTGCAGTGTGTCCACAGAATGGGGAGTACAGTGTGTCCACAGAATGGGGAGTACAGTGCGTCCACAGAATGGGGAGTACAGTGCGTCCACAAAAACAACATATAAAAGGGACAGCATCCTTAGCTGCACGTGAGGGTGAGCACGTTTTTGCAAAAGTATGGAAACAACATTGTGCTTTGCAAAATGTATGTTAGATTGCAAGCTTGTCTACATGAAACATTGTACTAGTTCCAGACACCAATGTGCAAACATACGATACAAAGCACCTGCTCCATCAACTTGCTCCATCAACTTGCTCCATCAACTTGCTCCATCAACCTGCTCCATCAACTTGCTCCATCAACTTGCTCCATCAACCTGCTCCATCAACTTGCTCCATCAACTTCACGTTCAGGCTTAGTCACGATCAGACTTAGAGACACACACAAACCCATGATTGCACCCCATCATATCCTCCTCGCAACAAAAGGAAGACACACGCAAGTTCACAGCACACTAAATACACCTGCTCCATTGCCTCCACAGCCCACAAAAACACCCCCCACAATGCACACTTGCTGCACCGGCAGTGGAACAGTAAAACACAGAGGACACGAAAAAGTTGCACACTCAATCCACCTGCTCCACTGCCTCCACAGCCCGCGAAAACACCCCATCCGCCCTCCGGCACCAAGCTACCCCTCCTGCACCTCCCCTGAGTCCCCTTTCTTCTGGACCCCCACACATTACGCTGCTGCCTCGGCTGCTGCTGCTGCTGCCTCCGCTGCTGGTGTCAGCTGCAAGATGCAGGAGGGGGAAGGTAGGGAAGAAAACAGGTTGATTTTGATTTTAATTTTATGAGTGACGAGTGATGAGTGATGAGTGATGAGTGATGAGAGTGGATACAGACAGTTAGAACTGTATAGGTTTGGCCAGAACCACACACAAACACATACATATGCACGACGTGTTTACGGTACACTGTGTTTTAGCAGGGCAGTTTCCATACACACGCCCATTTAAAGTGTCTAGATACGGTTCTGGCCAACCCTAACAGTGTGAGCACAGCCCCCCTGCTTTCCTACAATCTGCTATTGCAGCTGGGAGTCGGGAAAGCTTGCAGATGTGTGCGTGTCTGCCTGTATGGAATGAGTTGCCTGTATGCAATGTGCGTGTCTGCCTGTATGCAGTGTGTTGCCTGTATGCGATGTGCGTGTCTGCCTGTATGCAATCTAATGCAGGTGTGTGCGTGTCTGCCTGTATGCATTGTTTGTATGCAATTCTCACACAAAGCTGGCAAACACCTCCTACCCGGGCTCCTCCTCCTCGCTGCTATGCGCGAGGTATACAACACCACAATTAACAGCACATTTTACTGTTTTACTGCAAAACTAACACATGAAACACCACAATCATCAACATATTTCACTGCAAAGCAAACACGCGAAACATCAGTGCATACATCATGACCATCCTGGACCTTGATTTTCCTCTGTGGTTTGTACGAGGCATCGATAACCCTATGCTGCTATCACGCAACACCTGCACCTGCACTTGCACGCATCCAGCATTACAGGGGTCCTCCGTTTTCATTTGTGCCATTGCAGGACCCTAATTACAGGGCTGGCTGGCGGCGTTACTTTGCAGCTCACAGCACCACACAGTAAAAACCATAACCATCTGTGTGAATGCATAAGTGGTGATGTACGGTTTTACGGTTGCTCATGGGACAGCTGTCTGTAGAGCACATCCGTAGTAAGCCTTTAACGTGCATGGTTACTACAGTACGTACGTTCGGCAGGACATGGTATGGGTGAACACATGTGTTTATCATGACGCACACGAAAACAAAAAAAGAAAAACTACGCAGGCAGTGAAAACCACTCCCCACATTAAGCTAAGGAAAAGTAAGCCACTTTGGTACCAAGTACCGTACAACTCCTTTACCAGCAGACAAAAAAGGCCCAGTAAAGGCCCAGAGAGGTCCAACAGAGTACCAGAAGGAGGAAAGAAGTCACAAAGAGACTGGAGTACCAGCCTCAAACAAGCAAGAGCACCAGGCACAGACGCTGCAGAGCTAAGCTGCTAAGGGTGAAACACGCATTTGCTGTTTCAATACAGACTTGCTGGTTTGACGCAAGCTATCGAAGTACACAAGCGCCTATGGGTATGCATAATGGGTTATGGGTGTATGAGTGCATAATTTTGCTTTTGCTACTTGCTATGGTTTATGGGTGGCATGAGTGCATTGTTTTGCATTTGCTACTTGAGTGCGTGCACTTGCCATTTCAAAAGGCACGCTTTGGGGCTATTTTGTTTGGCTGTGAGGTTTGATTTGAGTCTGCACCTGTGCGCCCTTGAGTGTATAAATGCGCACACAAAAAGTTGCAGCCTCCACCTGTATGTAAGGGGTGCAGGCTGAGGCCATCCTCAAGGCCCCACCGTTATCCAAGAGGTGCCTGTATGGACCTTCAGCCCCCACCAGTATGCAAGAGGTGCCTATTTGCAACTTTCAGCCCCCACCGTTATGCAAGAGGTGCCTACACGCAACCTTCAGGCCGCACCTGTATGCAAGGGGTGCAGGCTGAGGCCATTTTTAAGGCCTTGCAAGAGCTCTGGGGGTAAGGGGAGGGAGCGCTGCAGGGCCTGCAGCAGCTCAGCTGCGTTGCGGAGAAGAGAGAGAGAGTATATATATGTATGTGTGAGGGCGTGAGCACATGGTGTGTGTGTATGTGTGTGTGCGTGTGTGTGTGTGTGTGTGTGGAAGGGGGGGGGCTGGAAAGGGCAGGGGGCTCAGCAGGGCCTGTAGCAGCTCAGCTGCGTAGCGGAGGGGTGAAAGAGTTTGTATGTGTGAGGGTGTGTATATGATGTATGTGTGTGTGTATGTGTGTGTGTGTGTTTGTTTGTGTGTGTTTGTGTGTGTGTGCGTTTTAGACACGCGTAAGAAATGAGTGAGTGAGTGAGTGGGTGTGTGTGTATGGAGTGTGTGACTGTAAGTGTGTTGATGCGATATGTATGTGTGTGCGTGGGCGAAGGTTCTTAGGGGAACTGTGCAGGTTTAAGACGAAGAAGTCACAATAAAATACATACTGCCGATCTCTCTCTGCTAAATTCACCACTGCCACCACTGCTGCATCAACCACTGCAAACGTTACTGCAGGCAGCTGGGCCTGCGAGGAGGAGCAATGTGGCGCTCTATCAGCACACATTCACACACACACAGCTCTTGCACTCTTCCCCTGTGTGCCACTGCCGACAGCTAAGCCTGCAGAGACAAACACTGTGGCGCTCTATCAGCACACATTCACACACACGCACACACAACTCTTGCACACTTCCCCTGCGTGCCACTGCCGACAGCTGGGCCTGCAGACACAAGCACTACGGCTCTTTATCAACAAACACACACGAGAAACGATAAATGCAATTTTGCGCACCTCCCCTGCGTGCCACTGCTGATAGCTGGGCCTGCAGGGAGGAGCACTCTGATGCAAGGCCTGCGTGCTCTTGCTGCAGCAAAGACATATGCTGGCGAATGCTGGAGATGCCGTGGCCATCCTGGGAGCAGCACGGTGAATTTGTCGTATGTTGGGTAGGTGGGGTTTGTGTGAATTAGGCCTTGTATTATGGTGAGGGAGGCCTTGTATTATAAAGCGGTGAGCATATATTGTGTGGTACACTAGTTCACACAGGAGGGATCTGGCAGGTCCTGTCTGTGTGGCAAGTATGTCCAGGCCTAGTATGTGAGGCAAGTGTGCCCAGGCATAGTTTGTGAGGCAAGCGTATCCAGGCCTAGAACGGATCTGGCAGGTCCTGTCTGTGTGGCAAGTATGTCCAGGCCTAGTATGTGAGGCAAGTGTGTCCAGGCCTAGTTTGTGAGGCAAGCGTGTCCAGGCCTAGAACGGATCTGGCTGGTCCTGTTTGTAAGGTAAGTGTCTCCAGGCCTAGTATGTGTGGCAAGTGTGTCCAGGCCTAGTATGTGAGGCAAGCGTGTCCAGGCCTAGTACAAATCTGGCTGGTCCTGTCTGTAAGGCAAGTGTCTCCAGGCCTAGTATGTGTGGCAAGTGTGTCCAGGCCTAATATGTGAGGCAAGTGTGTCCAGGCCTAGTATGTGAGGCAAGTGTGACCAGGCCTAGTATGTGAGGCAAGTGTGACCAGGCCTAGTACGGATCTGGCTGGTCCTGTCTGTGTGGCAAGTGTGTCTAGGCCTAGTACGGTTGAGAAGGTCGATGGTGGGTTTGATGCAGTGTGGAGATAAGAACGCCTTTCTAGTTTTTAAACGCCTAGGGCTGCCTCAGACATTATATTCACGTATATTGTTGTTCTGTGTGCATCTGGTGTGTTTGTGTGTGTCTGTCTGTCTGTCTGTCCGTGTGTCTGTCTGTCTGTCTGTCTATCTGTCTGTCTGTCTGTCTGTCTGTCTGTCTGTCTATCTGTCTGTCTGTCTATCTGTCTGTCTGTCTGTCTGTCTGTCTGTCTGTCTGTCTGTCTGTGTGACCCTCATTATGATGGATAGCTTTGCACTGAGCTGTGCGCTATCGATGCTTCTCCAAATAAGCAGACTGTGATTCTTAATCACTCTTTCACTTTCTGCGCTCCTCCTCCGTCCATACACGCCTTCCTTTTTTACAAGCTCACCTCACTGCTTGACGGATGGCTCTGCAGAGGGGGGTTGGCTGCAGGCACAGGCGGCTGCACTGGGTTGCTGTTGCTTGCCCCTTGAATCCGCAGCTGAGAGAGCTCCTCTCGGAACAGGGCATGGGACTGTGGAAACAGGAGGGAGTTAGGAGAGAGCGTGCCTTTGTGTTTTCCTGCGCTTTGAGGAAGGTGTTTATGTGTGTATGCATGTGTGTGAGAGAGTGTGTTTGTTCGTGAGAGGGGACACGTGACTGTAATGCAGGGGAAGAGGGGTAGTTATAGGGCCTTTGTGTTTTCCTGCGCTTTGAGGGAAAGGTGCTTGCGTATGTGTGTATGTGTGTATGTGTGAATGTATGTATGTGCGAGTGCATACACATGTGTGAGAAAGTGTTTCGAGGTTAGTGTTTGTATACGCGTATATGTGTGTGTATGCAATGTGTGAGGGAGCGCTCCTTTTTGTGAGAGGAGGCAGTGTGTGTAAGCTTTATTTATTATTGAGCATGACCAAGGTAAAGAATAGACCACTAAGTCAGGCAAGAGGTCAAGACAACAAGAGAGAGGAACAAACACACACAGAAACACACACACACCACGGCAAAAAACTAACTTGTATACACACACCACAACGCACCTGTGCGCGGGTATGCTGCAGCCACTCTGGCAGTGCCGCTTTCAGCCCAAGCAAAATGCTCTCTGCCGTCTTACTGCCAGAGGCAGCATGAAGGGAGGCACGGCGTGCGCTGTCCAGATCAATTTGCAGCTTCCCCACATGCACAGCCTCACTCCCCCTGACACCCCCTGGGTTGGATGCACCTGTGCACATGAACACACACATGCACATGCACGCATGGTAACACACATGCCAACGCAACAGAGGGGCACACTTGGTATCACGCATGCATGGAAACACACATGTCAACGCAACAGAGGGGCACACATGGTATCACGCGCATAATGCATAGTAACACACATGCCAACGTAACAGAGGGTGTCACGCACGCATGGAAACACACATGCCAGCGCAACAGAGGGGCACACATGGTATCACGCGCATAATGCATAGTAACACACATGTTAACGTTACAGAGGGTGTCACGCACGCATGTTAACACACATGCCAACGCAACAGAGGGACTGTGCATTGAACAGGTTGAACAGAATAAACAAAAAACGGAGTATAACAATTGATGATACAACAACATGGTACAACAGTACAAGACAAACATGGTTTAACAAGACAGTGGGGAGGCAGCAATGCACATTGTGTGCGTTTTATTACGGGCTGCTGGTTTCCCCCTTTTGTGCTCAGCCTCATTTTTAGGGTTGGCCAATACCGTAGGTATGCACGTGTTGATGGTGTGTGCACTGTAGTTTTAGCAAAAGGGAATTACCATCCTTTTGGCCATGTCCAGTATGCGTGTGCAAGGTTCCATCACAAGCCAACCCTAATCACTTCCCTAAGCGCATCTTTCCTCATCACCGGAATTCTATAAACGTGCATTTCTGATGGCTTACTCTATAAATTTTGTGAATTCAGCAAACGTGCTGCATTTCTCTTCAAATCCTTATAATGGTCATCGCACCTGCTCACATATCACACACTCTCATGGGCGATCGCGTGAAACGTGCACAATACCTGTGTCAAAGCAGTGCTGCCTGACAAGTTTTCATGCCAAACATTACAAAAGGCAAGTTACCACTCTCTTCAGATCCGTGAGTGGGATATCTTTATTTTGTACACTGCTATCACATTATTGTACACTGCTGTCAGATCGGTGAGTGGGATATCATTATTTTGTACACTGCTCTGTCGCTGTCAGATTATTGTACATTGCTGTCACATCGGTGAGTGGGATATCATTATTTTTTACACTGCTCTCTCGCTGTCAGATTATTGTACATTGCTGTCAGATCAGTGAGTGGGATATCATTATTTTGTACACTGCTCTGTCGCTGTCAGATTATTGTACATTGCTGTCAGATCGGTGAGTGGGATATCATTATTTTGTACACTGTTCTGTCGCTGTCAGATTATTGTACATTGCTGTCAGATCGGTGAGTGGGATATCATTATTGTACATTGCTGTCAGATCCTTGAGTGGGATATCATTAATGTACATTGCTGTCAGATCCTTGAGTGGGATATCATTATTGTAAACTGCTCACTTTGCCATCGACCGCAATCATGGGCGGTTACATAAGACAAGTATTTTTAGTAGCTGTACTGGATGTGCAGTGCGATACCTGCCAAGATCCCTGCGTGCCACTGGGAGTTATGGTTAGGGTTGGCCAGAACCGTATATATAATATTTATATATATACCATATGCGACCGTATGTATGGTGAATTCCCTGCCAAAACTACCGTACCGTACGAAAAGTATATCACCGCCCCCTAATTTTTGTTTCTCGTGGGGGCGGCGACTGAGCGGTGGCTTGATATATATATACATATTTCTAAAGGGGGTGGTTGTGGGGCGGCAGCGGAAATTGACGTTTTTGAGCAGTGCAAGCAATGAGTGGTCAGGAAGCCTTCCCAGCACTCCCTGACCCCCCAGCTCCAGCTCCGCCTGCCTCTGTCCCTGCAAACCCAGGCCCAGCCTTGCCTGCACCTGTTGCACTTGTCGGAAAGTTCCAGCGCGGGGTGGGCGGTTGCAGCACAATTCTGTAATCACTGTAATCAATACTGTAATTACTGTAATCACTACTGTAACTACTGTAATCACTGTAATCAATACTGTAATTACTGTAATCACTACTGTAACTACTGTAATCACTGTAATCAATTCTGTAATCACTGTAATCAATGCAATCGATACTGTAATCACTGTAATTAATACTGTAAATTAATTTATCATTTTTAGGGGGGGGTGCACATTTTGACCATAAAAGAATATTTTTTTAAAGGAAGGCGATGGATCCATGGAAGTACAGTATATACACCGTATATATAGCATTGGCCAGAACCATATATTCACAGTGTATATATGGTATTTTAGGCAGGAAAATCACCAAATATACGGTCGTTGGCAGTGTATATACACGGTTCTGGCCAGCCCTAGTTATGATGCAACACACAGTGAGGACGAAGCCCTGCACTCACCCCCCACGTTTGCACCAGCAGCACCATTTCTCCCCCCTCCGAACAGGGTCGTGGTGTGTGTAGTGTGGTGTTGGTGTTGGTGTATGTTTGTGGTCTGGGATGGTACTGTGAGAGCTCCTGCAAGGAAAGTTGTGTGTATGTGTGTTTGTGTGCGTGTACGTCTGTGTGTGTATGTGCGTATGTGTTCCACGGGGCAAGGTGGGCGGATGTGCATGTGTGTGTGCGTGCTGATGATGGTCGGTAGCGTATTTGAGTGCCCAGCATGATGAGCGTGATTTGCGTGCTGTAAGTGTGCATTGGATGTCTATAAACCGCCTGGCACGTATGGGTGCTTGTGTGGTTATGGGAATGGACACATGTGTGCTGTTACTGCTGTTAGTGTAGAACCATAGTAAGCACCAGCAGCACTTGTGCTTGTACCGGCCGTATTCAGTCGCTTAAAAATACCAATGTTATCAGAAGCCCTTTGTTCCTGCAAACCGAGCTGCAGGTGAGATGCCTATACCCAGTTGATAGAGGGAGATCTTGTGGCTGGCTTGCTGCATTCAGCCCTATTCTTCCAAAGTCCCTTTGTTCCTGCAAACCGAGCTGCAGGTGAGATGCCTATACCCAGTTGATAGTGGGAGATCCTCTGCCTGGCTTGCTGCATTCAGCCCTATTCTTCCAAAGTCCCTTTGTTCCCAAAAACTGACCTGCAGACGTGCTGCCCAATTCTAGCTGCTTGTAAGGGCTAATAGCTCCACCACATTGGAGGGACCCAGAGCTTGGCGGTGACGAGGTTGGCAGGTCCATCAGGGCTTGTAGTTCCTGCAGCAGACATGTAGTGTGTATGCAGGCATGTTTGCACGTGTGTGTACACATCTGTGTACGTGTGTGTCTGTGAGTGTGCTTGCGTGTGTACGGCCTTTGTATACCCCTGAGGCCTTATGATGCACTCATCCTGACTTACTTATGAGCACTACAGGCAAGGCCTGGTGATAACCTTGGTGCACCCTTTAAATCTGTATGACAATTTATGACGCTTTGTCCTACCTTTTTGTCCTACCTTTTGATGCGTTGGTCCTTGCAAAATCTTGCAGCAGATACTTCCAGTTCTTGCCTCAGGCCATTATGCCACGAATCCACTCTCGATATTTAACATACGTAACAAGCATTTTGGTAAATTTTAGCTGTGGCTAATTTGTTTTGGATGCTCCCACGTACGAGGGTCAAGGAGGTTGCCCTGTGCCACTACTGTACACACACACACACAAACACACACACTACTAACGTTCAAACATTCAATCGAAAATCAACTCCTCCGGGCTTCATTCTACCGTGCAAACATTTTGATATGTGCAATACGCAGATGTCTCTCCGGGCTTCATTCTACCGTGCAAACATTTTGATATGTGCAACACGCAGATGTCTCACCTGTCCACTCTCCATCTTTATTTTTGGAGTAATATCTAGGAACATCTATTAGACCTAATATCTAGTAACGTCTATTAGGCCTGACCAAGGTACTAGACATCCAGCCTGCAAGGCGCTCCTGATTCAAATCATTCCAGGAACATCTTGACCTCTCTAGTGTGTTCGACAAGCACAATGTTAAGACGTCACAGCCTCACCTGGGCCATGACCAAGGCAGTGGACATACGTCCAGCAGCCAATTCTTGTCTCAGGCCTGCCATATGGCTTTGGGCAAGGGCCACGCCCGCCAAACCACGCTCCACCTCCCAGTGGCACGCCTACAACAAGGTGTGTTTGTGTGCGTATGTGTGTATGTGTGTTTCTGTGTGTCTGCGTGTGTGTCTGTGTGTCTGTATACGTGTGTATTTGTCTGTGGGTATGTGCATGTGTGTGTTTGTGTCTGTGTGTCTGTGTGTGTCTGTGTGTGTCTGTGTGTCTGTATATATGTGTGAATTTGTCTGCGTGTATATGTGTGTGCGCTTGTGTTTGTATGAGTGCTGATGAACAAGACCAAACCATGTCCCAATTTCAGTGGCGTGCCTAAAACAAGCACGGACAAACGTGTTTTAGTATTTTGATGTTTTTGTTTGAAATCACCAATATTGTCAAATTAGTATTTGTGGACGCACAAAAATGGCCTGGCGCACATTGTTTCGTACCTGTGCCTATCCGTCCTCTTAGAGTGATCTATACTTTTGCACCGGCAAACGTACTAACTAAACCAAAGCATGCACGGAACATGCAAACATGAATTTTAGGTAAGCACTCAAATGTGCACACATTGAACAAGCACCTCAAAGAGTGCACACACACACACGCACACACACACACACACACACGCACGCAAACATACACAAACACACACACACTCACATAGATGCACACACAGCACAGATACACAAACACAAACACACTCACACATGCACACACACATACACACACTAAATGCACACACTAAATGCAAGTACACACATATAACACATAGCCCACAAACATACACACACCTCAAGGAGTGCACATGCAGCAACGGCGGACTGTGTGTGGCCCAGTGCTGTATCCAATGCTTTCTCTAATTCAGCATCCACCTGTGATATATGATATATGAAGCACTTGGTGTCCTTTCATTGCATCATGCACTTCACATGCATGCACGTGCATGGTATCGTAGCCATCGTAGCATGCCCTGAGGTTGCTGCCAGAAACAAAAGCCGCTACGCAAGAGCCAGCAAGTGCTTTCAAATTAGTGAGCACCTGCAATGGATCTCTGTGTGTGTATGCGTGTGTGTGGAAGGGGGGGGGGGGGAGGGGTATAAGTGTCAAAGTGTGGTATGGTTATATGCCTGCAAGTAAGCTATCCGCAAACGTTGTCAGGCTCACAATAGTACTGAGGCCAACATGTCACACATACTAAAAGTTCCAGATATAAAAATTGACGCTTTGGGAGCATCCACAACCTGACAGCTCAACTCACGTGTACACATGCACTTTAGATCACAAAAACGTAGATTGCATGCACAGTACATCACAGCACACACACACACAAAAACACACTGCCGAAAGGCAATCTGGGCAATCAGGGCATATAACAAAGTGCGCACACCGACACACACACAGACACACACGTCCGCACGTACCTGCAAGGCTTTACCCAAGCCCTGAGCAGGAATGACCCCAGGATAACCGCCACCAGTAGGCATGCCATTCAGCCCAGCCACACCCTCATTACCCCCACCCCAGTGCAAGGGCTGCTGCTGCTGCTGCTGCTGCTGCTGCTGTTGCTGCACTGAAGGGGGTGGGGCGGACAACACACGCGGCACCACGACCTGGGCCATAATACTGGAGATGCGTGCCTTGAGGTTGTCCAACTGCAGGTGTTGCAGATAGGGGTGTGTTGGCTGGCTCTCAGACCACTGCTGGCCAGGTGATGCAGGATGGCTGGCTTTTTCAGCTTGGGGGTATGCAAGTGCTTCTTGCAGAGAGGGGTGTGTTGGCTGGCTCTCAGACCACTGCTGGCCAGGTGATGCAGGATGGCTGGCTCTCTCAGCTTGGGAGTATGCAAGTGCTTCTTGCATACACGCAACAAACAGCTCAGTCTGATTGAGAGTACTTTCACTACAGGCTCTAATCCTCACTTGAGCAGTACTGGCCTGTGAGTGCTAAAAAGTCAGTTCTTATTACGTTTGCATTCTGAGATGGCGGTGGAATGGTTGCAACTTCGCTTCAAAAGCTGGAGTTCAAGTGTTCCACACTGAACTCAGCAGTTTTGTTTGTGTTCAGTGACCCCTTGAAACATATAACATATAGAAGTAGGAAGTAGCTGAGTTCTTCCTACCAGCTACCACCCTCACCTGAGCAGCATTGGCCTGAGAGTGCTCCAGCCGCACGTGAAGTGCGGCCACGTTGGTCTGCAGGTCAGCAATGGTGCGCTGCGCATGCGCAGCCTCGTCCTGCTTCAGCCTCAGATCACCGTCTGCCTGACCCTGTGGGTGATAGAGGGCACGTTGGTCTGTATGTTAATGAGAGTACGCTGCGGATGCACAGCCTCTTCCTGCTGCTGCCTCAGATCACCGTCTGCCTGACCCTGTATGCATGCAAATCAAATCAGTGGCGTCGGTCTTCACACGCATGCAAATACATACGCATGCCCACGAGTGTGAGAGTGTGTGCATGCAAACACACACACATGCGGGTGCAAATGCACGCTTGATCTTGATAATTAGGGTTGGCCACAACCATATATATGCGGTGTATATACAGTAATTTTGGCAGTGACATTACCAGATATACGGTCAAATACATTACATATATATACGGTGGCTGGCCAGCCCGATTGATAAGGAACCCACCATCTTGTCACGCAGCTTTGCCTGTAGTTGAGCCATCTGCACAGATGCACCTGACAGCTCAGCGAGCGCGTCAGAAGTGGCACGCCGCTCTGCACGCAGTGCTTCTTGCAACTCTGATATCTCTGCAGTGTATGTGCACACACAATACAGGAAAAGGCTTTTAGGAGCATTGCAGCTCTGATGTCTCTGCGTTGTATGTACAATGTACACACCCACAGTGTATATACACACACAGTACAGGATAAGATTGTTAGGGGTTGTGCATTTAAAGTCTGATGTCTCTGCATCACAGTTACACACATGAAACAGGTTGATTACCGTACATTTGCGGATCCATCCCGGAGCCTCTAAATAAATATATATTAAACGATAACGGAACCACCCCGGAGGACTAAACACGTTATTTACCCGGGATGATATTAAAAAGGTATGGTATATGAAAAGTTGTGCAGTGCAGCTCAGACACCTCTGCAACAGATCTCCACACACACACACACACACACACACACACACACACACACACACACACAAGGAATAAAGAGCATGTGATGTGTCCTGGCTCTCTTGTGTGTTTTTGCGGGGCATGTACAAAAAAGTATAGAGAAGATCGTCAGTAGTTGAGCATTGCAGATTTTCTCTTTCTCTTCTTTCCTCCATTCTTTTTAGTCGCAAGCATGGCAAACTGACACAGTGCTTACCTGATTGGGCAGAAGTAGCAGTTTTCTCAGAGTGTGTTGCTGCAGTTTGGGCAGCTTTTAGGCTTTGAGCAGCGGATCTGGCGTCTAGGCGCTCCTGTATGTATTGTGTGTGTACCCGTGTTTGCGTATCAGTGATTTACAGCTTCTTAGAACGCTTCAGTGATTCACAGCTTATATCAGCTACACAGCTTCTATCAGTGATTAACAGCTTCTTAAAACGCATTGTATCAGTAATTCACAGCTTCTTAAAACGCCTTCAATGAGTACAAGGTCAAGCCAAGTGTCTTCTTGCTCCACGACCTGTCAAGACTGCCTGCCTTGAAGCAACTGAAAAAGAGCTTGTGAATACAAGCGCAAGCAATTCGGCAGTGCGCATGTGAGGATGTATGCAGTTTTACCCGATAGGGTATGTTACAAGCCCTATGTGTATCCAGATGTTGGAGTTTGTGTCTGTGTGCCTGTTTGTACACATAACATCCACCCTTGCACAGTTGCAACTGCAGGTTGTGTATGCAACGCAGGGCCTCCTCTTTAATACAATCACATCCATCCATCCATCCATCCATCCATCCATTTATCCATCCGTCCGTCCATCCGTCCGTCCGTCCGTCCGTCCGTCCGTCCGTCCGTCCATCCATCCATCCATCCATCCATCCATCCATCCATCCATCCATCCATCCATGCAT
>Ga0307963_1002070_pt1 | contig 15767 bp, 20 predicted proteins | sample OrgLakmetagen594_FD_201829 | JGI IMG/M metagenome (GOLD analysis project Ga0307963, IMG submission 201829) | Saline water microbial communities from Organic Lake, Antarctica - #594 | ecosystem: Environmental > Aquatic > Non-marine Saline and Alkaline > Saline | place: Antarctica: Organic Lake...
CCCCCCCCCATTAACCCAATGCACCCCAAAAGGGTGGCAATCGACTGGGCTTGAGCTAAGGTTTCCGATGATATGATTAAAATTTCATGGAAATGGCCCAGAAAACTGGAGTTCCCCCCCCCCTAAACTATAACCACGTCGGGGGACCACCCCACCCCCCCACTTCCCGGATTCGACTCATTTATATACCAATTGACAGCTCTCAACGTCAGGATTTTAATCAATTTGACACGTGTCGTCTAAAAGTTATGCTTCCTACACCCTCCTGGCCAGCCCTTGCTTGTTCTCTGACCTTCTACTGTTAGCATCTTGCTCTCTTTCTGAAGCTTCCTGCTTCCTGTGTAGGGTTTTAACGTTGATCGCATGCACATCATACAGAGCGACCATTTCACATCCACATGTGCAGGCAGTGGGAAGGATGGACAGCAGCAAGAGTTTGGGTGGGACCTTGACTTTGTGTCTCCTGATGAAGGCTGCAGCGCACTGCAGCTACTTGGGGTGGGTGGGGCAGAGGGTGAGGGTGCAGAGGCTAACGGCAGAGGAGGCGGTGAACCTAGCCCAGCAGAGTTGAGAGCGCTGGCTGCGCAGGGAGTACACAGAGTGGAGCAGCAGCAGCTGCTGCAAGCTGCGGCAGGGGGGTCGTTTTCGTTGTTTCAGGAGGAGGAAGATCTGGGGGAGGAGTACGAGGAGGGGAAGCGGCTGCGAGAGGTGAGCGGTGGTGGCGCGGATATGTTTGTATATGTTTCGATATTTATGTTGTATCACAGCGGTAAGGTGATATGCTGGCAAAGTGTGGTAATTCGCGGTGTCGGTTCTTGTGGGTGAGCGTCTGTGCTAAGAATTCTCTGTGGGCCTTTGTAGTTCCCCTCCTACACCTCCCTCGACATTGTTTAACAATTGGTTGGTAGCTTTTTGATAGGTTGAGCGCCTATTAGGAGCTATGACGGTATCCCGTGCAGCTGACTAGTTTATGTTGTAAGGAGGCTTGCTTGCAGCTGTATGTTTGGTATAAGATAATTTGGTGCCCCACGCCGCTGTCTGCTTTCTTTCAATTCACAAACCACACGTACGCAGATAGGTGTACCGCCACTGTGTCTGTAGTACTTTGCAGAGGTACTTAGCAGAAGAGCTCGTACTCCGCAACTACATTCACACACTCCTTGCTGCTTATGCATGCAGATAAACCTGCACTGGATCCAGCGGTGGGCTGAGCGGTACTCTGGGCAGAAAGGCGACATGGCCGCTTCCGTGGCCGAGACTGCAGCTACTGTGCTGCTGCTGGAAGAAAGTGCGGATGCGGCTGCCTCTCAGCTGCTGGAGGTCATGGGAGATGGAGCGGCAGAGGACATCATGATGCTAATGGAGAACAGGTGTGCGTTTGAGGGGGTGCGGCGGATTTGTGTTTTACGGAAATAAATGTTGCAAATTGAACTGAAAGGGGAGCACAGGACAATTGCCATGAACTTTGGGCATGTTTAGGCGGAAGCTTGGGCTAGTGCGAGTCGGGAAAGCTCATTATGGTGCTGTCCAAGATCGGGTGTGAAAACAGCGTGCAGCTAGTGTCGTTATTCGTGTAGGCTTTGTAAAGTTTTTTAGGGATGTCTTTGGCACACAGGTAAACCCATCAAGTGAAAAACAAGGTGATCACACTTTGCCCACACGTGCTCTTGGCGCCCACTCCTTGCGTCCAGGAAGCTGTTGCGGGAGGCCCTGCAGGTTGCGATCTCTAAGATCCGTGCTGAGGAAGAGGCATCCACACAAGAGGTGTCCATGCCGGTTTATGGGTCCCAGGTGTGTGGCTGATGCGGGACAAAAGTTGTGTAGTCTTTGAGACAGAAAGGCGTGGCTGTATGCATTATGCAGCATTTTTGGTTTGAACTATTGCTAGCAGGTAAAGGTGTGTCCGTGCATAGGCGCATGCCCATGCCAGTGTCCGTGTTGAGTATGCCAGTGTCCGTGTTGAGTACTGACCATATGCATGGTATGAAGCATGGAGGCTAACATTCCACGGGAAAAAAGTCATGATGCCTTCGTCCACTTACCCTGCAAACTTCCTTGAGGAGAGCTATTATCTAATATCCCATAAATGACCTGCTAGGATTCAGTACTAGCTGCACATAAATACGCACAAGTGGCAATACACGCTTGCCGCGCGCCACACACTCTTTCTCCACAGCTCAAGACCGCACACACTTGCTGCGCTCTCTGTTGCTTAGGTGACCATCACAAGTGACAGCGCAAAGCTCATTTCGAAGCTACAGCGCAAGGAGGCCCGTAAAGACAGGGCCAAGAAGGGTCAAGGTGGGTCAAGCAAAGTGGTGTTGGCTGTGATTATGTGGTACTTATCATTATGCATGCTTCTTGTAGGTGTGAATGTGTTTTGGATTTACCCGCACTCCCTGCTGACGATCCTTCCTTAATATAACGTAGGAAGTACTTTCTCCAGACATTAACGCAGAGTATGTAGTAAATTGTGGTGGAGGGGTTTCACAGTACTCGGTGTAGCAAATTGACTCCTTTTCCTTGTTCAGTGAGGGAGTGGTTTCTTACTGCTTGTGTCCTTTTCCTCTTTTATCAATGCCTGCCGTGCGCAATATACCAAACCCTCTGCTCAGTTTCCCCTCCTGCTGTGCAGCCACTGCTGATGATACACGCGATCTCTTACACAACTGTGTACTTTCCTCCCGCCAATTTTCATGCCTTTCATCTTTTTTGTTACCAAATTTATCTGCTGCGCAGCTTCTGCTGACGATGTGGAGCTCCTGTCCTCTGTGGGCTGGGAAGTGCTGCTGGATACGGAGCGAGATCACAGCTCCACTTTGGTTCTTGGTGCGTGTGATATTTCATAATTGTAGGCTTTTGCAGCGTCATGAAAATTGCACAGTGCTTCACCGACCAGGGACCCAGCTAAACCTGGTTAGAGGTGCTGCTGATTAGGTGTGCTTTCCCTCTGATGCATCTTTCATTAGAGGTGATAAATTTCTTAACGTTGCTGTGTCCTCTGCAGTTTGCCAAGAATGCTGTATGTTGTCTGTGATCATAATATACAATGATGAGCTGACTCTTTTTATTGTACATGTCATTGTAGGAGATGGGTTGGAGTTCAAGGTGGGAGGCGACGGTGCCATTGCTGGAGCCAAGAAAGCGCTGCCAACTGGAACCACACGCAAGTGAGTGTTTAGTGGAACAAGCCTCTGTTAAAGCATGCTGAAGTATTGAGGACTACAAGCTGTGTTTGCCTCGCTGCCTTGCAAGGGCTTCTCAACTGTGAAAGACTGCTTTACCACGATGACATGGCACTGCATGATTGCGTTTTGGCGGTGAGACTTTCACGAGGCTGAAGCGTTCTTGTGGCATGTCAGCCCTAAAAAGGTAAGGTGGAATTTATAGCCTTCCATACCCTGCGCAGTCTATCCGTGCACCACAAGTGCTTACGCCTGCTCGCATCTGCGGTAACATTTGCTCGGACCCATTTCTTTGCATAATCTAACTCCAAGTACAGTGCTGCACGTGTGACCAGGAACTACACAGCCCTGCCTGTTGTAAATTGGATATTATGTTCCAAGCTAGTCTAGCAGTGCACAGAGATGCGCCCTTGGGTTGTACTCAATCACAGTCAATGCTCCATTGCGCCATGTTCGTGGCCGTACGTGTAAGCCTTTTTGTACACCTGTGTGTATGTGTGTGTTCAGGACGTACAAGGGCTACGAGGAGGTGTGTGTGCCTGCCCCACCCTGTGCCCCCCCTCCAGGGCCGGATGAGCTGGTTAAAATCAGCGAGCTGGATGACTGGGTCCAGGTACGCACTGCTTTTTCAATGCTCTCGTTGTTGTCTTGCGCAATTGCGGCATGAACTCCAGCTCATGAAATGTAGCAGCTGCGTTTACGACTTGGTATTTTAGCACTCCCTCGGTTCCAGAATTGATTCGTGGTCCCTCGTCTCTCTCCTCCCTTCTTTTGTTGCTCAGCTTTTGTTGCTCTCTCCTTCTCCATCACGTCTCATATCTCATATCCATTCTTCTATGTCTGTCTTGCTGAAGAAGTCAATTCACCATCACTATACTGCCACATATGTATGATTGTCCAGTCTTCACCTACCAATGACTTGGCGCTGTACCTCCACACACGCTGCATCCCTGGAGCTGTGAATATCAATGAATAGCTCCCTTCCCTACTTGCAGCTCTGCTTCCAAGGCTACAAAACATTGAACCGTATCCAGAGCCGCATTTTCCAGACCGCCTTCACAAGTAATGAGAACATGCTTGTGTGCGCACCCACAGGTAAAAATGACTCTATGTGCCTGGTTAGTTTCGAGTATAACGTGTCTTTGTACTGGCTCAGTGCAGAGCGTGAATTGCCTCCAAAAATACTGCCTGTGGAATGGAAGCACGCAAGGCGGGACCCTTTACTAGACAGCCAATGTTGGCCCTCCCCCTGCTTACATGTGCACGTCTGTGCTGCTTGTGCATTTTGCGCACATACCTCTTCCTCCTTCTCTTGCGTGGTTGCCACGCGCTCACACACACACACACAAACACACACACACACACACACACACACAAACACAGACACAAACACACAAACACAAACACACACACGTACACACATGCATGTTGGAGTTCCAACACTTCAAGTACGCCCCTCCTGCTCCTTGTCCTGCAGGCGCCGGAAAGACCAACATCGCTATGATCAGTGTCCTTCGAGAAGTGGGGCAGAACATGCGCTATGGGGTGATCCAGAAAGCAGACTTCAAGATCGTGTACGTTGCGCCCATGAAGGCTTTGGCAGCAGAGGTCGTGGCCAACTTCTCTGCCAGGCTCAAGCCATTAGGTGCGCCTTATTAGCTTGTATGAGAAATTATGAAGTGGAACCCGCCCAGTATCTTTACCTTACCTCAGACTGTGATGCTCTGCTCTCACATCTGTACAATGCATTGTTGAAGTTGTTACTGAGCTGACAAGTCCCCTTGAACAACGATTTCCCCAGCACCTACTTGCTGAGCGATGGAAGGCTGCACTGTCGCTTATGATGAACTGTATAGAATCCTGGCTACCATGGTATGCTTCTAAAATCCATGTTGTTACTCCCTAAATTTTACAATCTCGCTCATGATGAATTGTACAGGCCTCCTCGTGCGTGAGCTGACAGGCGACATGCAGCTCACCAAGAAGGAGCTGGCTGAGACCCAAATGATTGTGACGACACCAGAAAAGTGGGACGTCATCACACGCAAGGTAATTGATTGCAAAGGTCTGACTGTTGTGTGGGGGCCTGTTTTAAATGTTTGAACACGCATACCTCTCCCAAAGCTTATGCTGCTGTTATAATAGTCGCTTGTCACAACTGTAACATGTGCATATACAATAGTCTTTTTGTGCGTTTCTATCTTGCACCCTAGGACCCCTCACTCATTGTACACTGTGTATGCACTGACATATGTACATTCTTACAGCCATCCTACACTCTACAAACATACTCAACCCCTACCGCAGGGAGGTGATGTGAGCATTGCTTCCTTAGTGAAGCTGCTGATCATCGACGAGGTGCACCTGCTGAACGATGATCGTGGGCCCGTCATTGAGACGCTCGTGGCACGCACACAGCGGCAGGTGTGGTCTTTTTCTTGTACAACCAACTTTTCACACACATCGCACACACGCGTCAACAAGTGCATGTCCTTGATTGTGCAGTCAGCAACTTTTTGCGTGGGTTAGCCGCACATAAGCCTCACTGTTACTGTTCGGTTGGTCTGGTTGCAGCATGTGCATGTCAGGGGAGCTGTTCTGTCTGTGGATGACAGTTTGACGTTATTGTCACATGAGGGTGATTATTTTGCGCCCAAGCCCCTTGCTGCTCAGCTCATTCGTGTGTGATCCTTAAAAGCACGATCCTTTCTAGCTAAGAAACAGAGGTGTGTGAACTTAGGAGAGCGTGCTTTTACGCGCTTACTGCTGTTTGCATGTTGCCACTATTTTACATTGCTCTCTAAGCCACAGGCTCTTTGCGCCAAATGGTTCGTAACTGTGCCAATTACCTGTCTCATTGCCTGTCTTTAGGTGGAAGCCAGCCAAGCCATGATTCGTGTGGTGGGCCTCAGTGCTACTCTGCCCAACTACCTTGACGTTGGCACCTTCCTGAATGTCAACCCAACCACTGGTGTGTGCGTGATGCGAGGCGCTGAATTGTGGGTGTGCTGCACACATGTGTAAGTTGTGTCTGTGTGTGTAAACGTGTGTGTAAGTTGTGTATACTTTGCAATCTGCTATCGTCATGTGCATAATTCGTGCTTGGACATGGTGTGATAGGATATGATTGGTGTGCATGTATTGTGCTTGAATAGATTTGATAGGAAAGGTGTGCATTCTTTTGCCTAAACGTACCCATTTTTTATGTCTGGACGTGGTGTGATAGGAAAGGTGTGATAGGAAAGGTAAACATATTTTGTTCCTGGACGTGGTGTGATAGGATATCGTGTGCGTAAGCTTTGTGCGCGTTGCACTTGCTATTGCCGTGTGCATATTTTTGTGCTTGGACATGGTGTGATAGGATATGAAAGGTGTGTTCTCTTACAACAGCTGCTACAACCCCTGTCTCTGATGCAGGACTATTCTACTTTGACCAAAGTTTCCGTCCTGTGCCCCTTGCACTAGACTTTGTCGGCGTCACTGTCAACAACTTTGCTGCACGTAACAACTTAATGACGGAGATCTGCTACAACAAGGTTAGTGCCAAAAGCTTACGTGGTTCTTGTGTGATGCATTTAGCCGAAAATGGAACAGGTCGCACAGTGCTGCATTGTGTTTATTTTGTGAGACAGTTGTTTGCTGCCTGGATGATGTGTTGACAGCTGGCAGTCTTTTAAAATGAAAAGCGAGGCTAACTAATCACGGCTCAATATCGACTTGCCTATTGGTTTGGTCTCTCACCAAAACTTAAATATATTGCCTACAATGTCAGCACTTTTATTATTCAGTGCGTGTACCCTCACTGGATTGCACCTTAAGCCCAGCCTTTGCCTGTCACTCACTTAAAATTGCTCATGCCGAAAAACTTACCACCAGGTGGCTGACAGTTTGAAGCGTGGCTACCAAGCAATGGTGTTTGTGCACAGCCGAAAGGATACAGGCAAAACTGCACGCACTCTGGCAGATCTGGCAGGTGTGTTTCTATCAGTGCATTGAGCTGCCATGCCACTACCGCAAGCGTTGGTGTTAAATTGGTCATGATACCGTCCTAATCATTGCTGCATGTTGCGCATTTAAAAATTGCTTTGTGGTCACATGCGCGCAAAGCCTCACCGCCACCTGCTTGCAAAGCCGTGTAGGTTGCAGCCCTGCGCTGTGCCCCTTTAACTCGTGCAATGTGCATGCACGCAGCCAAGAATGGAGACGTCGCCTTATTTGACAACAGGGACCACCCCATGCATGGGTTTGCCATGAAAGATGTCAAAAAGAGCAGGTGGGGAACTGAGGAAGCACTGCTTGCAAGCTGCCGACCAGGAGGCTGAGTGCTGAAACGACTGTTGTTTGCACTGGAACTAAACCCAGTTTTCCAGACTCCTTGTTCTGTACTTGTGTGTTCTACATCTTTTGTCTGCGCATCTACAGGAATCGTGAGGTGACCGAGCTGTTTGATCTAGGGTTTGGCATCCACAATGCGGGCATGCTGCGCTCCGACCGCACCATGACTGAGCGCCTGTTTGCTGATGGGCTTCTGAAGGTATGGCTTGTTTTGATAACAGGCTTCTACATTTCATATGACCAATGACCTGCCCCCTTTCCACGGGTTGTGCGTCCCCAGCGTTTACTCATGCCTAGCTGGTAACTTGACTCATATTTGCCCTTGCATCGACGCTTATACAGAAGAGGAACTTTTTGTCATTCCTGCAAAAGAGGGGTCCTACAGTTCTAGCTACTTAAGTGGCTTTCTTTACCTTTTTATTTACATGGGGGTGGTATCCACATCCTGTGCACTTCAAAAGTGTAATTAATGCTCATGATCCATTCTGTCCTGCACAAACGCTGACGCCTAGGAAGTACAGGCAATTTATTGTGGCGCAATCTAGGTGGGCTTTTCTTTACTGTGAAGTATTTATTCTTGTGCAAACTGGCTCCTGCCTGTGCACACACTCGTCCAGTTCAGAGGCCCCGCCACACTGCTCATGCAGGTCATTGTCTGTACTGCCACTCTGGCGTGGGGTGTGAACTTGCCGGCTCACACTGTAATTATCAAGGGCACTCAGGTGGGTGGGCAGACTTCTGACATTGATATGCGACACGCACAACCAGCTACAAGAAGTCACTTGTTACAGCACATTTGGTCAAATTGTGGAAGTTTGACTCAAAAAGGAAGCCCGTGCCAGGTTCTGTATTGGCGCACCTGTGTGTGTGTGCGTGTGTGTGTGTGTGTGCGTGTGTGTGTGTGTGTGTGTGTGTGTGTGTGTGTGTGTGTGTGTGTGTGTGTGTGTGTGTGTGTGTGTGTGTGAACGTGTAGAAAGAACACAGTGGCAGTGACACAGTTGCAGTGAGAAACCACTCTTTAGATAAATTCAGGAAAATGGGTCACGTTGGTACCGAGTATTTCAGAAATCCTCACTAAAGTGTACAGTATGCATTTGTGCATTTTCAAAGCGGCTTTAAGCTTACATGCAGCAACAATTTCTTGGCTTATGACGCTTATAACATAGATATTTTTGCATCAGCAACAGTTACAAAATCTTGTAAAAAATCTGCCCTCCTGGATCTCTCAGGTATATGACGCCCAGAAGGGTACGTTTGCGGACCTAGGCATGCTGGATGTGCAGCAGATATTTGGACGTGCAGGTCGCCCGCAGGTATGTTGTAAGCTCAAGACGCAGATACACATCCTATTGGTGTACATTGACACCAGCTTGTCTGCAAATAATTGAACTACCAGAGGCCTGAATTCTGCTAATTGCTCGATTCCTTTGTTTGTGTACTTAACGGTGCGTTTACAATAGGGTGATGAATGATTATCAATCAGTTAATCGCGTTCTGCGTTTGCAAAGGGTGATTAATTACCATGATATATTGATAAAAGGTGATTACTTTTGAATTAATTTTAATACGGGGGGGTGGTGATAAAGGATTACTTCATTCGTGATTTGATTCCTGGGTGGCAGTCAAATGTTCAAAGTGGTTAAATAAAGGCTGGGAAAGCTCCAGTTGAAGGGAAAAAGGCTGGAGAAATTTCCAGTAGGTCAATCAAAGGCTCCGGGTACTCAGTCAAAGGTTGGAAGGATGTTGCCAGCGCTCTTTAGTGCATGCAAGCGCAATGCAAGCATTTCTAGGGTTCCCAGCTATAACCTGCTTCAGGCTGCAACCTAATTCTGCTGGGTTTATTGCGTCCATTGTTAACGCAAGGTGATTGATTCAGGGGTGATACACTCAAACGCAGTTAATTCAAGGGATTGATTCTGAATTAATTACAACATTAATCACCCTATTGTAAACGCACCGTAAAAGAGGAGGTGATGTATCATTGTCCATCTGCCATTCGGCCCTATCTACAGGCCTGTGTGCTAGTACTCAATTCTTGCATTTTTCAAACAATAGTGCAAGTCTACACTGGGAAACACCTGCGTGCATTAAGGAAAGGCTCTCAACTAGTGCTCATGCTAGCCAGAGCCCCACTGGAAATCAGAGAAAGAGAATCAACAGAGACTAATGAGGATCTGGCGGGTTGTCAGCCATGCAATCCGGCCTGCGCCAAGCCATCCTGAAGCCAGCCGCTCTACCAGTAACCCAAAAATTATTCACCCCTTAAACCCAGGCTAGACAACTGCAAAAGGACTTTACACCATCAGAATAATAGCCCGTAACCTACCCTCTGTCCATAATACAGTTGGTCTTGAACCGCTCTCTGTAGCTGCCACTCGTGTTTGTTCCCTTCCATGAAATAATGCCAACAAACTGAATCCATGCAAAAATACCTATTAATCCACTGAAAGGGTTACTGCCTAACCGTTCTCTGTAGCCACCACTCATTTGTTTTCTTCTATGCAATGATACCGAACTACTGGTTTGTGTGTGCAGTTTGACACCAGCGGAGAGGCAGTGATCATCACAGCACACGCTAAGCTCGCCCACTACCTGGGTATGCTTACATCGCAGCTACCCATTGAATCACAGGTGCGTGCCTGTGTGCTGGCATACGTGTGTGTGCGTTACCTGGGTATGCTTACATCGCAGCTACCAATTCAAGCACAGGTACGTGTGCGTGTGTGTGCATGTGTGTGCACGTGTGTGTGGGCTGTATGTACATTCACCTCACCCAGTACGTGTACGCTCTTCTGTTGGGAGTACTTCCATACATCAGGATGTTTTCCTGCGTGTTGCGAATGGTAAAGGAATTGGCAAGCACACGTGCTGATATCAGAGTGCACGCTTCTGACACTGATAAATGTGAACTACGTAATGAGCATGTGTACGCATGTTTTTGTATCTTTTTGTGTAATGATGCCAGCTCACCATTCTTGATGTGTGCCCGCAGTTCAAGTCGATGCTGGTGGATAACCTTAATGCAGAGATTGTGCTGGGCACAGTCTCCAACGTGCGAGAGGCATCCCTGTGGCTCAGCTACACGTGAGTGTTTGTGATGGAAGGAATCATGGCATCAAACTAAGTATTAGTTGACGTGTACACATTTGTTTTGCCAGGTACATCCCTGCGACTCAGCTTGCGTGAGTGTTTGTGGTGGAGGGCTTCACGGCATTCAATGATTTGTGTGTAAGAAAAGACACGTTTGCTTCAAGCACTGTGTTGAACCTTATTCTCACGCCAAATGCGCTTCTTAGGTACCTCCATACACGCATGTCCAAGAATCCTCTGTCCTACGGCATCACCTACCAGGTGTGTTTCTTGTACCACACAGTGTGTTTTTTATGCCACAAAGTTTGTTTCTTGTGCCGCAAAGTGTGTTGCTTATGCCTACCAGGTGTGTTTCTTGTGCCACAAAGAACGCGCAGAAAGTGCTGGTTGTGCCTTTTTAAGTTATGCAAGCACCACGTGCTGTATTTGTCGGCAATGTCTCAGTCATCAGCTCCTTTTACTGCAATGAATCTCATGTACTTCATCACCGCAAAATATGCCAGTGGGTAGTTCAGACCTGTTAGTTATGTGATTGTTCTGTGTGTTTTTTGTGCAGGAATTGGCCACTGACCCCTCTCTACAGTCTCATAAGCGTACTCTCATCGTAGAGGCTGCCAAGCAGCTCAAGGCTGCCCAGGTGTGTAGGTTGCCCTGATGGAAACGTCTGTTCCGGCCTTTGCGCAAATCTCTACTAGAATGTATGTAGGCCCTCATGTAAAGCATCTGTTATGGCTTGTGTGCCACACTCACCAGGGTGTATTAGGTTTTTATGCTTAAATATCTATTCTAGCTCATGTATCACACTCACCAGGGTGTAAGAGGTCTGTATGCCACAATGTCTATTCTGGCTCGGTGCCACACCCACCAGGGTGTATTATATTTTCATGCGATCTGTTCTGGCTCGTGTGCCACACTCACCAGGGTGCCAGGGGCACAGAGGAAACCGCGCACGCAGTGCCCTGTGCTGTCTCCGCTGTCTCTTTTGTGTGCTAAAGGCATGATGAATTCTTGGGACCTTGACGTTGTCTTCGATGAGGCTGTTGCAGAGGCCGCTGCAATGTGTAAAGAAAGGATGTTCACAGCTTTCCCACCCTTGCGGCACTTTGCCACACCCGATTGCTGTTTGCCCACATGCTGTGTGCACAAAATATAAAGAAGCACATATTGGCCGGCGCTCGATTGCAGTCAAGGCTTGCGCTTCTTCACAGTGCTCGCTTCAATCACACTCTCCCGCAGATGGCTGTGTTTGACGAGCGTAGCGGCAATCTGTACGTCACAGAACTTGGCCGTGTAGCATCCCACTATTACATCAGGTGTGAAAACAAACTGTAACGTCAACTGCACTACACTGCACATAACTTGTACCGGAGCCTTCAGCCTCCTGGCGTTTTGCCTACTTGACTGCAGTCTGGACATTTTAAACCTGTCAGCTTTTGGCAGAGAGTTGCGCGCAAATGTACCCTTAGAGTTTCTGTCATGCGTTATGAGCAAAGGTAACCAAAAACCAATCCTTTATCTGCAGGCACCAGAGCATGGTAACCTTCAACACACTGCTCAAGCCCCACATGACTGAGGCTGAGGTCCTGAGCATGGTGGCTCAGAGCTCAGAGTTTGAATCTATGATGGTCCGAGAGGTGCGGGGGTGCTGTCTGAACTTTGAACTCGAAGAAGAAACGATGCAGATAGTGTAGCGCCTCCCCGCATTAATCAAGTCTTGTACATTACCGTCATACCACATCCCCTAATGAAACTTGGTAATTAAAACACAGCACTCCCCCCCCCGGGAGTACTTAAAGAGCAATCACTCCCTTGATATCTTTAGGGCCTCTTTTGGCAAATTGTAGGAGCCCATTCATGCACCCAGCCAATCATGTGCTGTTGCAGGCCTGGCCTTCCCAATTCATGCACTGGACATCACCAAAGAGTGGCATGTATCAGTTCAGAATGCTTCATCAACCGTTCCTTTCAAAATTGAATGTCCAATGTCGTTTGGGGGCAATTCGATCACAGCCACCCTAATCTCTAATTGGGGGCAGCTAATGAGTGCTTAGCACTGATTTTGCTACGTCAAATGACAAGACATTACTTGCCTGAAATGCAAATGTGGGTCCCATTTTCTCATGTTTCAAGGTATGCACAAACACTTTGCTCCTTGCAGGAGGAAATGCCGGAGGTGGAGAAGCTCAGCAGGGAAGCTTGCCCGTTTGATGTGAGTGATTTGCATTGTCTACTACTATAGACTACCATTGGAAAGTGCTTGTTTTGGGGCCTTGGAGGCTTTCTGGAGCTCAGAACCGTTCACTGCTGATCGTTTGCATGTAGTACAGTGCTATCTCAGAGAGAGAGAGAGAGAGAGAGAGAGAGAGAGAGAGAGAGAGAGAGAGAGAGAGAGAGAGAGAGAGAGAGAGAGAGAGAGTCCCTCTGTCCTGATCACACTCAGGTCAAGGGAGGCATTGAGAACAAGCACGGCAAAGCAAACATCCTCCTTCAGGTATGTGTAACTACGGGTATGTGTAAATACGGGGTGAGCAGGAAACGAAATTGCAAGGTAAACCTTGTTTTCATCAATCATCAATAGTATTAAGGAGAAGGAGCCCATTGGTGCCATGCCTCTTTTCTTTGCTGCTCAATATGCAAAGTTGTCTATTTTCTTGTTCACACATACTTCATGACAACCGATTGTTTAGAACTAGCTCAGCAGCACCGAGTTTCCTCGTTTTTCCGCGCAAATCTACTCGCTCCCCCCCCTTTTCTCGTTCCCTCCTCCTCTTCCTCTCCTCCTCCACCTCTCCTGCTGTGCTTAAGGAATATGACACATTTATTTCTCAGCACATCAAAGCATATCACTGTCCTGGTTAAATTCTTGTTGTCTGTCCGTCCTTTGCTCCCATCCAGGCGTCTGTCAGCCGTGCGCGTGTTGAGTCTTTCAGTCTGGTTGCGGACATGATGTACATGGTCACCAATGCCCCTCGAATCCTGCGGGCTGTGTTTGAGATTGCTCTCAGGTGCGTCTCCTGTCTTGGAAGCTCTTTAAATTATACTTGATTTCCTAGTATCGAAATTGAATTTTGGTATTTGTTGTGACCTGGCATGGAATTAGTGGAATGGACTTGACAGGCTTGCACGTGATTGGAATTCATGCATTAAAGCTGCTGTGATTATCATGGATTTGTATTTCTTCTACAGATCTGCTCACTCTGTGCCCTTCCCATTCTTGGGGTGTTCGCTGCTGCCTTTGCACCTGCAGACGTAAATGGAGCAGCCTGGCTGAGACCTGCCTGACATTATGCAAGTGCATGGAGCATAAGCTGTGGCCGGATGCCCACCCGCTGCGCCAATTTGAGCACACTCTAAGCCCAGAGGTAAGCAAAGAAATAGGCTGGACTTTTGTTGCTGTAACTACTCAACTATTTTCTTTGCAGTACTACTCTTACTTTATCCTGGTAAGGAATAATGCACAGCGGTATTGAAATGAGCATCTGGCTGCAACTTTAAGGCTGAGAGTAACACATATAGGGAGAGAGAGACACAGAGAGAGAGAGAGAGAGAGAGAGAGAGAGAGAGAGAGAGAGAGAGAGAGAGAGAGAGAGAGAGAGAGAGAGAGAGCGAGGAATATTTCACTTTTCAATGATAGCTTTGCATACTTTCACATTTTACATGTTATAATCTTTGCGTGCTCTCATGCATTGCATGCTCTCACCTCTTTGCCTTTGTTTTTCTATTGCTCAGCTGCTGTGGAAGCTTGAAGAGCGTGGCCTGGGGCTGATGGAGCTGCAAGATATGAGCCCGTCTGATATAGGAGCTGCTGTCAGGCACCCTGCCGCAGGTATGCAACTTATTTCTGGGCACACTATTCAGGCTTTGTTATGGGGGTAGCAGGCAACGAAGCTGTACAGACTATGGACCCTCAACATGGGATTTGACGGCGAGGCACCCCGGAAGTGACCTGCAGCCATAAGGCTGTGATGTGATTTCATACACGGTGCAGGAGGCGTCAGAACGCACAACTTTTGGACGTCACGTGTGAATCTCGATACAAATTTTATGTTCAACGTCGAGAGCTTTTGATTGGTACGTATATGGGTCCAATCGGAGGGGGGGGGAGATGGGGGGGGTCCCGAGTTTTTTGGACCCCCCTCCAGAAATTTTCTGGGCAACTTTTTCGGAATCATAAATATATCAACGGAATCCTCAGCTCAAGCCCAGTCGATTGGCAACCTTTTGGTGGTATGAGTCGAAGGGGGGGGGGGGCAGGGTGACGATTTAAAATGTAAGGTTTTTCCATGTGGCAATAGAGCCTCCAATGCCAGACGAGAAGTGGCCTTATTGCCCTAAGAACAACTTTGGGAACTGCAGAGCCAAAAGGGACTCCCATGTGGATGCATGCTTAAAAAGTAAGAGAGAGGAAGAGAGAGAGGATAGAGGCCAGCACAAGGTCAGCTCCGAATGAGCAGGCCGGCAAGCCTGATGGCTGCCCTAGGTTTGAGAAGGTCTCCACCATGCCGTGCAAGAAGAACAGAGCAGCCTGCAACAACCACCCTGTGGACTGCCCAGAGTGCAAGCTGGTGGTGTGGACATAAAGCAAAGAGGCGCACTACTCAACCAAGCACCCTCAGCAGCCCAAGCCTGAGGCCCCCTTTTCAAAGGGCAGCAAGGAGGATAAGCACATGGCAAAACTGGCACAGAGCGTGAAAGCTCCCAAGTAGTTAGCGTTAAAACAATAGGGTCGGGGCAGAGCAAAGCTACAACCAACTGAACGGCAACGGCTTCAACTTGTTTTTGCCCTATAACTTCCCAGCAAGTCAATTTCTGGCTGTGGTGAATATGCAGATGGATGCCTATTTGAAAAAGGAGCAGATTGGTACCCTTTTTGTCTGGGTGGGGCCACGGGAAGGGGGGTTAAGGGGGGGGGGGTCCAGGGGGTCCAGCCTAAAATTTGGAACCCCCGTCCACTAGTTCTTTTTTTGACGCCTCCCAGTGCACGGTGTGTGAGGTTTGTACCCCTCCTCCCAAATTAAGGGTGGCTGACGCACATATTATTGTTTTGATGATGAGTAGAGCGACCTCCTGTGAGTATGCCGTTTCGCAATCACGGCTTTCGAAACCTTCTTTGCATCTGAATTATAAAAGTCAACATTTCTGCCCTGGGCACAGTGC
>Ga0307963_1002071_pt1 | contig 15763 bp, 21 predicted proteins | sample OrgLakmetagen594_FD_201829 | JGI IMG/M metagenome (GOLD analysis project Ga0307963, IMG submission 201829) | Saline water microbial communities from Organic Lake, Antarctica - #594 | ecosystem: Environmental > Aquatic > Non-marine Saline and Alkaline > Saline | place: Antarctica: Organic Lake...
TTCTGCATGATACTTTCTTTTCGCTCTTATTCAAAACAAACATTCTCTTTCTCTATTCACTTTTCTCTTCTTCATTCATCTGTTTCATGTTTATTCTTGCTTCTTTTTCTGGTGTCTTGTTCAGTCTATCTAGCCTCTTTCTCTTCTTGAAGCTGGCTTTTTTATGCTAAAGCTCAACTGCCCTCGTTGGCGGATATAGCTGTGTAACCCTTACCCCTTACCCCTTGACTTGGGTGGTGACATTCTCATAGAGATTTTTGGCTGCATCCGATGAGTCTATGGCATCAGTGGGAAAACTAAGATCGTACAAGATCCTGGGCATACAAGCGTGGTCGGTGGTATTGAAAGCTGAGGTATAATCCACAATAAGGGCATAGATGGCTTTGTGAAAGGATTTGGCATCTTCTAGTGCCATATTCACGTTTTCAAGCTGGTGAATGGTTTCTTTTTGTTGCGACAAAGTGGGTGTCGTGATGATTTTATTGATGGTTCATTTAGGCATGTTTTTTTTACAAGATCTTGAATATGACTAAGACTGCTGAGCACAAAACCCGTCCTTTCCTAACTTCTGTGTATAGGGTACGTGAGTTCATATGTGAGCATGCATTGGCAAACAGACCACACACTTCTTTGTGGCTTGCTAAGACATATGTTATTCCTACTGGCATGTACGGTAGTAATAAAGTGTGGGGTACTGGCTTTATGCAGGCAGGCAAGGATTTCTCTAGCTCGCTGTCCACACTTCATATGCGTTTTTTGAAAGGTACTTTGGATGTGAAGCGTACTACTACTAACTGGGCTATACTTCGAGAATGTGGGCATGAGCAGTTGCAGTTTCATTGGTTTAGGTCTGCTGTCAAGCTTTTTAATAGCAACATGCGTTGCTAAAAGTCCCATTCAGTGTCCTTCTGACAACGAGCTCTTCTTCAACAACCCTTCTACACACCCACAGGCCATACCCCCAGACATGAGGCTGCGCCTCATGGGCACGGAGAATGCAGTTTAATTTGTATGTACATCTTTAGTGCTGAAAAAAATGGATGAATATGAGGATATCATGACATCGTAAAACACAGAATGCAATTTAATTTGTATGTACATCTTTAGTGCTGAAAAAAATGGATGAATATGAGGATGTCATGACAACGTAAAATACATTTGTATGTACGTCTTTAGTGCTGTAGTTCCTCACCTATCCTTACATATATGTTGATGGACAACATTAAAGCTTTTTGAGGTATGGCTGCGAAGCCTTCAAAAATAGTACTGCAGCCTTTTTCTGACAACATCATCTAACTCCCTTCATTTTCATCCAAACCCGTATCTGGTGTTTTTTTGTTAAGCACCTTGTTCTTTGAACTTTCACGAAGGACCAGAAACAATGTGACACTGCGCATGATCTCCAGGGAAATTACCAGACCCACCTGCGTGGAAAAAAATGAGTTGTATATGCGGCCATTTTCATGTTCGGTCAGATTCATGGAAAAAAGCCCTGAATCAGCAAAGAAATACAGATTGGCTCGGCTATGCAAGCATAGTGAAGAGTTTCTATTACAACCATTACTCACTTACCACAACAAAGAGAATTACAAGGGCCACGACAGCTGGATATGAAGGGGCTTGCATGCGTTTTTGATTGACCAGTGCAAGAGTGAGCAGCACCAACTCCAGACAGCTGATCAACATCTCTGACAGCAGGGAAAACAGGCTGGAGAAAGGACGCAGAGTGATGGTGTATCTGGAAGCAGCAATTCAGTAGCGGTGGACCAACTTTTAGCCTGTTATTCAGTTTGCTAAATTTGGACGCAACGTAAACACAACCTACTTTCAGGAACAAAACGTAAACACAATATACATTGTGAGCTGGTTTGTAAATGTGCCTGCTCATCACTGCAATGCAATTTCACTGCTAGTGGTAAAATCTGGTAAAATCTGGAACTCTCTTTATTTGTTTAAAAAGCATATGTGCCCAATTGCTGGCAAGAATTGGATCATGACATACATGCTTGCTTCCTATTTTATCGGCGTGCCGCGAGCATTTCTTACCCCCACGCGGTGTGTCGGGAGCATCTAAATAACTGAGCTACAAGGGCCTCCCGCAGTTCGCATTGTGAATAATTGAGTAATTCTAAGCATGAACGGGGACAAGCCAGGAAAGCCTCCCAAGCCACCCCTCAAAGCTCCCAAGGAGGACAAAACTTGGGGCTGTATACTTCTTCAAGCCTGGTAATTGGACGGCAAGTGAGAAGAAAGCAGCAGGGGGAGGCAGTAAAGGCACATGCAGAACGTGTTGCAGGGGACATGGCAGAGTGGATGCAGCAGCAGCAGCAGCAAAGAAGAGGAAATTAAGTAGGTCCCCTAAGCTGGCTTCTTGCATATGCAGCAGGCCCTCTCTTGGGGAGGCAGTACCAAAACCCAGAGCGCCTTCAATTCCTTCACATGCGCACGCACACACATGTACGCACACACGCTCAAACACACATTTGCGCACAGACACACATACGTGCTCGCACACACACACGGGCGTGTGCATACGCGCCCGCACACACACGCACACACGCACACACACACGCACACACACATGCATGCATACACGCGTGCGTGCACACACACACCCACACTCACACACACACACACACACACACACACACACACACACACACACACACACACACACAGGCACGCACGCACACACGCACGCACACGTGCCCGCATATGTGCCCGCGTACGCATGCACGTGCAGCTCACAAGGCCAAAGGCTCTCGCACAGGTCGCATTGGTGTAAATATTTAGATTGTGTGCTCCTCGCAAAAGCTTGCATTGGGGTTTATTAACTGTCAAAACAACTCGCATTGGTTAAGCGCCTTTAAGGTACTAATTCAAATGTGTAAGTCGTGCACTGAACATTACAATTTAAACCCATCAAAATGCTGAACAAAAAGTAATATGACAGTAACGAGTCTCCAGGAGGCTCAACAAGAATTATGATGGACGCTGCGTGTTAAGTTCAGGGCGAACCCCTCCCCCTTTCCTTGAACCACACCTATATATATGTACAAAATGGTTGTCTGTTTTCTTTCAGATGCTATACCATCTCACCTAACTTACAATGATCAGGGGATTTGCAAACGTTTGGGGCAAAAACAGAGTTGCAGGCACCCTATGCATACATGACACACCTCCTCCAGTACACACCCAAGCACCGATGGCTCTGACCTGTGGCATGCATACAGACCATCCCGTGTTTTTTATTTCCTTTTCAAAGAGGGCGCCAATCGACAGTACTTCACACTATGCATTCTTCACTCTATGCATTTAATATTTTGATAATGTGACCCAGTAAATTACTGAAGAGGGCATCCCAGAAAGTTGGAGCACCCTCCCCCCCTCCAATTGGATCCATTCATCTGTCATTGGAAAGCTTTTTTATTAGACTACCTTACTGTCTATAAGCTTGAATACTAGGTACTTTGCGTGCAGAAAAGCACCTGATCTCAAAACTTACTGGATCCATGCCCCCTTGATAGCAACAGCCACGGCTAGTTGAGTGGTGCTGCTGCTTCCTGGGCCCCAAGCCCCCAATACTGCTCCCAATGCAACAACATGCACCGCAAATAGCACATGAGCCAATAAGCACGGCCAAGAGCGTATCCAGGAGCGAGGGGGGGGCTGCAGATGTGGATGTGGAAAGTATGTTAGACAGAGGTGGTGGCACAAGAAGCGAGAACCGGTGAGCGTGACCGCATAGGCAGAAAACTGAACAGGTCCCATAGCATGTGGAAAACAAATATGAGAAGCAAAGATAAGGTGGTACGTATTGCAGGAGAGAGCCAAACAAGCACAGCAATACAGTTGTGTTCATGGCAGCAGACAATGACCCTTGTACACAACTTTGCTAGATTTAAGAATTCGCCAAAACATGTGCAGCACATTCTACAGACACTCGTATACTTGCAACTGGCACATTGCTTTCACCACCTCACTTGATATTTAAACGTAGTGAGCATGTGTTTAACATTTTTGCACACCACTTTCTCACCGCTTTTGACGCAGCAGTCCCGGGCCGTTGCGTCCCAAAAACATCATCAACCAGCCAGCCATGTGCAAGCCACCATAGCCGTTTATTGGTAGGCCATAAGGCATCCTTCCAAGACAGCGAGTCGTTTGCTGCAGCATTTAGGAGGAAAAGATAGAGGCTACTTCTTGCGATATGGGCAAAGAAGCAGGAGTTTAGAAATGATTGCGAGGACATCCTAAATCATGACGGGGACAGGTGCTTGCAGATAAGACGTGCACACGTAGCTGTTTTTTCCTGCATTGCCAAGATATTACATCTTCATTGCAATCCATTTGAAGAATAAAGCTTGAATTATTCATCCAAGCAGCAGCCGACCTCCAACCTTTTTGGTATTACAACACACTCGGGAGATAAAATATTTAAGCAGAGGTTGCTTGAGCAGAGTCCAGATGCCACTTTCTTTGCAAATAAAAAACTCAGACAGATTGGGACTAATCAAGCTTCAAACTTTAAACTGAATTTGACATGATGAGCTACTAGAGCACGCACTTCGATCCAGACCTTTGCTCTATGCATGAATTGAACACAAGTTTTCCTAGATGGGTGATTTCCATAAAACATGGCGTGAAATTGCGTCTCACCAACCACAAAGCCTGCTCACTCAATTTTGGAGCAATGGTCTTTGTTTATCCTGTGGACTCTACATAGCAAGGCTGAACTTTATAACTGCTCTTTCCAGTAGCATCAAGGCTGCCCTATTTATGAAATAATGTGGACCGACCTCCACACCTATAAATAGGCTAGCAAGTTTTTGTCTTGGATAACATGAACACATAACACTAAATTGACAATTTACTCTTTACCTGCACTACCACAGTCACCTTTAAACCACAGTCATGTACACACCTCTAACTGCACGCCTATTTTTGGCCTTCTCTTTTTCAACTTGTGCTGCAGCCGCAGCTGCCTCAGCCATGGCCTGCTCATGGGCTGTAGGGCCCTTACTGGGGTCTGGTGTAAGTGCTCCCCACTGGAACAAACAATGTGTATGGACAGTGAATAGGAAAAATGTCTTAAACCACTGTTATTAATGTCCCCTCCGTTGGGAATTTGTATTGGGCTCATAGCTTGTAATGATGTATATTGCAGGAATGTGGTGGAAAGAAGCGATATACTGGACATATTGCATGGGGACAATGTGCAAGTTGCTAATTTATAATGGGGTCGTTTAATAAAAAGCCAATCGGTTTAATAAAACGTAATTAAAACAATGCAAATCAGGACATCAAGAAGTTTTTCTTCTGCATATATGTTTCCAGGAAGTTTTTCAGGTGGAAACGGAGCATGTTTGACCGCTTCCTGTCCAAGCTCATATAATGCCAGCCGGCCTCATCCAGACCACCCTACGCCCTGGGACTTTGCCATGCCCACTACACCATAAAAGTCAGCGCTGTAATGTCAAGTGTCAGACCAAGGTGATCTTGAACGAATTTTTGTTTCTTTCAAAGAAACCTGATCAGACTGGCAGGAACTGAAATGTGCAGCACCAGTACCCCACACCTAAGCACATGGCCAGATACCTGATGGCAAAAACTGCAATCAGACTTCACAGGCGCAAACGCCGCCAGGAGTATGCAAAGGAGATTGAGGAAGAAAACTGTAAACTCTCCCGTCCCAGCACCGTTGCCGCACTTAAAGCTTGCGCGCCCTCTCCTAATTGGAAGTACAGAGACCCTTTGAATTTGAAAATTTGGGGCGAGAAGTACGCTGGGAAGGTGTTAAAATCCTGGGACAGATAGTACATGCCCTTGTGACAGCCCCAAACTCCACGGGATATAAAAAGCATATTTTAACGAGCTTGTCAAGCGTCAAGGTTTTGGGCAGGTATGCCAGATAACAAAATGTTGTGGGGAGAATAGGACACAAATTAACATAACCTTAGAGAAACTTTATTATGTGAACAAATAAGGTTCTGTCTTGGCTGTTGCATGGTCATTTCACTGCCTTGGTTGCCTAGTAGGGTAGCACGTGCTGCTCATAGCATCTCTTATAATGTAGGCCACAATATGCAAAGTCAGCTGCATCAATTGCACACAAGCAGGCACACGCATGTGCATGCAATCACACATGCACGTGCCCACGCACATACGCATGCACACACTCCAAATGAATGCACAAACACACGCAAACACTATGCTTGCGCGCACGCACTGTACACGCACGCATGCACGCACACACTTCTAGCATTGCTTGCAACGCAGACCCCTAGTCAACTTTTTCCATTGCTTATCCAAGCCTAGAGAAGTGTGACCATTCTAGGGAAATTGCTTCTTGGGCATACCTGGCGCAATGTGTCTTCCTCAAGCTCTTGCATCCAGGGATTGACGCGAGGCGGGGGGGCTTCTTTTGCTTCTCTGATCTGTAATTGCCGTAGCAAAATTTAAAAGGCAATTCAGCTATGCCTGAGACACCTGCGCGCTCTAAACCTTTGGATGTACATATGCGTGCGTGCAAATGGGCACACAATAATTGTGGCCGTAACACAATGTTCAATGTGACCTGTGATGTAAAGTAGGGCGGCACAGGCAAAACTGTAGGGTTTGGGTTGCGTTCAAGTCAAAGGTTGAAAACGCAAAGAGGGACCTTCAGGAAAGCAATGAAAACAGTGATTTGTTTCTGCAATGACTAGAAAACTTATAACAATCCTCTACAACGGCATTGATCAGTGAGAATACACGAGTGTTAGACCCAAGTGCTTTGCCTATGACATCCCCCAGTGCAATCGTGTGGTAAGCACCCACCTTTGATGCGCGCACTTTTGACCTTGTCCCCTGCCCTTCTGCCAGAAGCGGCTTGTTGCGCAGCTTGCGCCTTTGCTTATGTCTCTCCAACCGGTACACTTTGGCCTTATCCTGCATCCCCTCCCCTGCTTCTGCCACAGGGCCAGCTGTGGCGGCCAAGCCAATAGGTTCCTGCAAAAAAGCAGTACCAGTGATCAGGGGCGCTTTCAGTAAATTTTGTATGGCCAGACGCAATCAATCAAACAGCACAGACTAGTGCGTCTTTGGTGCCTGAGCCTATGGTCGCTGTTGAGACAACCCTCTATGATCCTGTAAGTCCCTTGGAAAAAAATTTTTAATGAATGCTCTAGTGTTGATTACCAATGGTTTCTTCCAGAGGCAACGCTCTAAAAATTCTAGTATCTTACCCTTGCGTGTTCCCAAGTTCGACCAATTCCTTTCGATTGTCTAATCGCAGGGGCATCAGCAGCACCAGGAGGTGCTACTGCTTGTTGTGCTACTGTGTGTTTGGGGGGGGGTGGCGGGAGCGGTGCTGGAGATGGCGGCGGGGGTGCTGATGGTGGCAGGAACGGAGATGGGGGTATCAATCGTGCAGGCTGTGCTGAATTTGGCAAGGGAAATGGCTGTAGGAATGCTGCCGGTTTCGTTTGTGATGGCTCTTCCATGTCACTGTTCCTGTTGCTGCCGGTTCTGCTGTTGTTGCTGCTGCTACTCCTGCTGCTGCTGCCGCCAAAGATGCTCACGTGACCTTGCTTACACACAGCCCCATTTGCTGGAGAAGTGCATGCCTCCAGCTGGCAACGTGCACGTGGATTGAAGCGCTTGAACGAAGTTTGGACTCTCAAACCCCTGCTGCCGCCCCTGTGCAACCTTTTCAAGCTACCTTTTTGTGGCAACTTTGCATTACTGGCTATTGGCTGATTGGCTGCCTCAGACATGCCGGTGCTGCTGCAAATGCTGTGGCTGCCGTGCGTGGAGTTGCTGCTTGAGTTCCTGCTCCTGGGCTGTGGATGCTGCAGTGTGTTACCAGCATCGCTCGCTGATTCACTTTTGCTGCAGATCTGGCTAAATACCTGATGCCCTGGCAGTTTGGGTTTGCCTCTGTACTTCGAGGCTGAGCCCTGCCTTTTCCACAAAAACCTATAGGGGTCGTCGCTATGAGGGCCGCTGCCAAACGGGCGAGAAATTGGAGAAGGGCTGTGGGTCAGCAAAATCCCCGTGGGAGTCTCAGGTCGATTATTTGGAGGTGAGGGGACAAAGGGAGAGTGTAAGTTAGGCTGCACATCCAGTAAATCTGATTGGAAGGTATGCAAAGAGGATGAAGGAGGGTTGAGGAAAAAAGCGGGAGGTATAGGAGGGGCTGCGGGAGGGGGGAAAGGAGCAATTGGAAGAGAAGGGGGTTGTGACATGAAGGGCTGCTGCTGCACGTAAGCTGGTTGCTGCTGTGGAATATACGACTGCTGCTGTGGCAAATATGACAATTCTTGTGGCACATATCCAATAGGCATGGGCATGAGCTGCGGCTGCGGCTGCAGCTGCAAGCGCTGTTGCTGCTGATGCTGCTGCATTGACTGTGGCAGAATTCGCATGGGCTGCGGCTGTTGCTGTGGCTCCTGCCATACTTGATGGGGGAGGAAAGTATCAGACTGCTGCTGCATGTATATTGGTTGTTGCTGCTGCTGTGGTTGCTGCTGCTGTGATAGTAGAGGCGGGGAGCTTGGCTGGGACCACGGAACTTCTTTCTGGTGCTCAGTACCTGTGCTACCCCGACTGTCACTCCACGACTCCCGTGGCGGGTCCTTGCTAGGGCTTGATGCAGGTTCAGGCAGAACCTTGTTGCCATGCCTAGCCTCCCCATTCCCAAACCCACCACCCGCTCCTTTATTTGCCACAAGGTGTGCAATGGCACCCCAATCTTTGTCGGTGTCAGCACTGGAAGGGGGGGTGAGCTTGCTAGATCCAGCAGCCACAGCACTTTGGCCTTCCTCGCCCTCAAAAGCACAGCCAAGGGTGCTGTGCCAGGTTAACCATATGAACAAAGCTGCACCCAAGAATCCTGCAGAAGGATTGTGGTGTGTTGTGTATACATATACCGTGTGTGTTTAAATCTACTCGAGTGCCAACTTCTCCTGCTTGTAACGAACCCAAAGCAAGGAAAAAAATCCAAAACACAAACCTGCTGGCAGAAGTGCGCCAAGTGCTGGCCCGATGCTGCTGGCAAATGCAAACTCCCATGCAAATACGCGCACGCAAGAGTATAGCACAGCGGGAACTGTTGCTGCTAGGCTGATGAGGAGCAGTTTAGGGAAAGAGGCATATATCTGAAGGCCATCTGCCCTCATCTTCACGTGCAGCAAGCGGTGAATTCCTGCGCATTGTGTATGTCATGGTGTCTACAGCTTCCTTGCGTACATTTTTTGCGGACATTCGTGATCCTGTCACTGCGTTGCAAATATGCTTTTCCTTGTTGGATGCATTTGTTATTGCCTTGTACAAAATTGCAATAAAATACAGATCCAAAATGTCTTATGCTCTAGACATATCACCCAAAAAACCTGGTATTAATTTTGCATATCAACCTTACCGAAATGAGTCAAAAGTGACACGACAATGACAAAGGCTGTCAGGATGGCAGAGCTGACAAAGTCCCTGGAATGCAGACACAGACGCACACGGAACAAAAGACTGATTGATTTTTGTTGCACTAGGTATTAAATACTGACGGAAGCAGCACTTTTGCTGTGAAATCAATGCTGGAAGAGCATGATATGGCGGGTGCAAATAGGCATGCATTCCAACCTATCTTGCAATTTTACCACAACGTATCTTTAGACCCGCTTACCTCCACGCTTCCTCGACCACCTCCTCTGTAAAGTCTGGAGCCTGTCTTCTTATTTGGTTGTAAGCAGCTGCACCCGTGTTTACCAGGCTGCTGAGTGTCAGGGATGTTTGCGTGCTAGACCTAGCATGCACTAGGAAGGGAGCCCCTGGAGAGGTGATGGCGAGGAGGGCAGTATCCAGAAGTGAGCCGTCTCCCTGCAAATACAGGCAAACAGAAGGACAACACAGTGATTGTGTGAGAAAGAATCGCAAAAAGGGGATTGGCAAACAAGGTTGTGGCTTGAAAAGCCGGGCATTCCCTTGCAGGATACCGAAGAAATTGGCAAGATATTGTGACAATGACATTGGTAGAAGACAACCTGACATTGCAATGCAAAAGAGAAGATCAAAGAACCTTATTAGTCAATTAGTGCCCAATATATGTGTGATTACCATCATTGCTCATCTTTGCAAGGATCAGCGGTGCTTGCGCCTCTTGCACTAACCCTACCTAAAGTAATAATATCACCATACATACCAACAACCCTACCACATTTTCATGGAGGGGTAGTGAAGTGTCAGCTGCAATGATGCTTGCTGCGTCTGAGAAGGCATTGGCATAGCTTGTGCCTGGCGTAGGAACCCTGAAATCAAGATTCCAGTAGGGGAGGGGGGGTTGAAAATTGTGTTAGCGCTCCTGAAACTGCTCATAATGATCCTTTGTCTAGCTCAGATACAAAACATGTTTGCTTTGAAATAGCTCATACGAGCAAGAAAACAGCAAGGCGTAAAAATAAGAAAGCAGCAAGGTATGAAAGTTAAGATGTAGCAGTAGCAGAGGGCGTGGATTTCAGGAACAAGAGAGAAAATAGGCAGCATCCATACAAAATAGCACGCATCTAACGATGTCCATAGACATGTTGTTGCCTGATAAATAAGTTAAGATGTAAGTCCTATTTGTTAGCGTAGCGCAGCGGCCAAGAAATTAACCCAGAGAGCTTTCAGTAATTTGCATGTTACATTTCAATCTATAAACCCCACGTAACTCATACGTCCATTATTATGCACGTACCACGCCAGGCGGGCCCAGTCCACAGACCCTACTGCTTTATTGTAGGAGGGGGGCATGCGAGCAGCCATGTAGCGTGTGAAAGAAAGCACCTGCAAGCATACAAGTGGACATTTCCAAGTTGCAAATCAAAAGTGTGTGGGTCACGAACCCACACAGTGATGTCCACAGCTATTATGAAGGGGAGAGGGGGGGCATGCGAGCAGCCTTGTAGAGCATGCCCACAGTAGCGTTGAAGGAGGAAGGTGTGCGAGCAGCCATATGGCATGCGAGGATGTAAAATGTGTGAAAGGAAGCACCTATGGCATGCGAGGATGTAAAATGTGGATCCTTGCATTTGCGACTCGTTCTGAATTTTTTGCTTCTGTAGCTAGCATTCTATCATGCATGAGCACCCACCACTGAAACCTGTTGACTCATTTGCATAATTTACTCAGTATAGATAGGGTTGGCCAGAACCATACATTCATAGATATATACGGTGTACATACGGTGTTTTTAGCAGGGAAATTACCATACATACGGTCATATACGGTGCAGATATACGGTTCTGGCCAACCCTAAGTATAGAAAAGAACAGTCCCACCTGTCCCCTCTCACTAACCTGCAAGTGGCCAAACGAGCGCAGCAATCCAGTTACACAGGCGGGTCCAGACCAGCTGGGACTAAGGTAGACTGCAGTGGTCGCACAGAGTACTCCGGAAAGGGCAATGGATGCAATGCTCGCTCCCATGAAAACTTGTGCGACCACCTGAATTGTGGAACAGTAAAGTCTCTTTACAAATAGTAAACTGCAGCAAGTCTGTATAGTTGTTGAGGCGGTGCTTGCACCCTTGAGATGTGGCAACCTGAAAAGAGTGTGACAAGGAATAGGATTATTTGTGAGCACTCCTGAGCAAATGAAGCAGTGTTGCACTTTAAGTGCAACGAAAGCTGATAAGACGATGTGGAGGAGCAAGAGAGCATCCAATAAAGTTAATGCTCAAAGCAAGCTTGAGCAGCTACTGATGAGATGGATGCAACCAAAACGCAAGCAGCTTCCAGACCCAAGAAAAGGTCGGAAGAAGACACGTCTGCCTGGGTTTGTGGGCATGACATTGTCGGTACGTACCCTTCTGTCACCTTTGTAGAAAAAACACTGGGGTATATTACGTTAATTTATTGATGTAAGCACACTTGATGTTCCGCCACGCACCGTTATAGCTTTTGAAGGCACATCAACAGACAGCTCATTGCTCTGCACACCTGTATAATCAAGCAAGCGAAATGTGTGTCCATTCATTTTAATTTAAACAAATATGAGGAAACTTCCACCCACCTCTGTTCCCAGCGTAATCAAAGTATCCAGGCAATACCACCCTTGCTTCGGTTCCTACTTCTCCCTCCAGCAAAAAACGCGAGTGGCGTGGACCGATCCTCTCAATTTGCCTTACATTTAAATTATGAATTTGTAGGGAGCTAAAATCAAGTGGCATAACGGGCTCGTTGAAGAAAGCATTAACCTGCAGGCAAAAATTTAGGCAACATTTCTTTTTAACAATTTTGGGTTTCAACATCTGACATTCTTATTTTTAGGACTCAATAACTTCCTTACCTCGAAAGAGCTGACAGTCAAATTAGGCATAGCTTGTGTTGCTGAGTCGGTCAGCCATAAAAATGCCTGTGTGTGGTGCAAAGAAAAGGGCGCTCTTTTCCAGTTGGATTAAATGTGTGAGCATTCTTCGGTTTGCCTGAAATTGTTTTAAGGCATCGACCTGGAATTGTTTGAAGGGATTGATGGCATCCTCTCTTCATCTACCTCACCTCAGGGACTGACCAATCCACATCTATGCTTAAAAATTGGGGTTGAGTAGTTGGATTGCAGGGGTCGTCTTTCATGACTACATCAAGCTTGCCTGCCTCTATCACGTTGACCTCCACCTGTGTGAATGGTAGGGTAAAAGGTTTGAAAGGCACAATTTTTTTTCACGCATTCGGTTGAGCATCATGTATCAATGAGCTAGTGCTTTGAGTTGCATTTTAGAAATGCACCAGTTCTAAACAAAACAGCAACAAAACAGTGGCAGGCAGCTATGTCATCTAAACCGGGAGCGTTTCCATGCATTGCGTGCCATACTGCTTTATCAGTTGCAGTCATGCAATTGAAAATCCACGCATCCGAGAAGTCTCACAAGGTGCACACAAACAAAAAAGTGACAAGCTGCACTGCGTCATCATCACTAGCAAAACACACTGCCGCTGTAAGAGTTACCTGGAAAAGCTTGCCGCTCGTGTCCAGCTGCCGGGCGCTGCCACCCTTCACTGCACCATTGTTGCCCACAGCCAGCAAGCAGCTGTAGCGGGCATCTGTGCAGTTCCTATTGAGATCAAAGGGCTCCTCAAAGTCAATCACCATGTGGAAACTCTGGGATTCGCTGGCAGGGATGGAGATGAGGAGAGGAGCGTGAGCTGGGGCGTACACTGCTGCAGCAGGTCGCGGAGGACACGAAGAACCTGCCAAGGTTAAGGTGGCTGTGTCCTGCATGGATATAAGGCGTGTTTGGAGCCTATGTGGAGTGGCATGCTCGACCTACACCGTGCTGTACAGTGCTAATCGCAAGCGTTGGTATTGGGACGGCTTAATGATAGGGAAATTCAAGGTGCGGATGATGAGGTGAGTTGCTGCCGTATTGTGAGTAAGTAAAGCTGAGGCACCGTAGCCTGTTAACAAGCAGGATTGATGCCCATAGCATAATGAATAAAGCACATCATGCATGCTGTACGTACCTTGTACTTAACGTCCAGACTAGTGATGAAAGGCGTGGGACCGTACTGCTGAATAAGAGAGGCGTCATTAATGAATAGGTGGCTGACATTAAAGGTGTCTTGGCGAAGCAGCATGATGAACTGCGCCAGTGCTTCCTTGCTGCTTCTTGAAAAAGCAACCTGTTTTAAAAGGAAGGTAAGTGTAAGTGCTAATTGCATTGACTCTTTTGCCGATCAGAGTTGATGATACTTTTGAGACACGCGTAAGTATGAGTTCAGGTTACCTCAGTGTTGACAATTATGGACCCTTGGGACATTCCCTTAATGGCCACGTCGCTCTCGCTAAGAAAAGCGGACTCAGCAATACCCCTGCGGGCATTCCAAAAAGGGATCAGTTTGATCACACGTGATACGCAAATGGTTCAAATGCAGCCCCACCTGCCCATAGGGAGCAAGATAGCACCCAAAGAGAGCGAGATTTCTAAGATCCAGCAAACATCTTTGCTGTCCTATGCATACAGAACTGTACAACCAGGTACCATCTCGATTGACCAATAGTTTGCGTAGTTTAAAGAAGAGGACCATAAATAGTTCTTGCTTTTTTTGCTAGTTCAGCTTAGTGCACATTGCATCACAATGAAATCAAGAAGTCACAAACAAAACACGTCCTAACCTGCCTCGCATATCTTTAGTGTCTCAGTAATAGATCAGCTGGGCATTTGCACTTGCAGGTGAGGACACCCACCCACCACACAATCATGCTGCTTAAGGAAATACCTCTAGACCCTCGGTCACCTGCGGTAGCGGAGCCTGAAGCGCTGCTCTGCCAGACCCCCATCTTTATGGAGATCTGCAAGGTCACCACCCGGCCAAATCACAGTGGTGGACATCAAAGCTACGGTTTCGCCTGCGAGCAATATAAGAGTTGTAGTGTGTTTGTCACAGGGGCTAGGCAGGGGAATGCGGCACACAAAATAAATGTGTGAGCTAGCACAAGGCGCAGCAAAGACCAATCAGCAAATACAGGCACACATGCTAAAGGCGCAGCAAAGAGCACCAAACAGCAAACAAGCAACATCTCAGCAGCACCCGGTGGCAGGTGAGCGGGAGAGCAGCAATCAAAGAGGCACCGGTCAAGATTTTGAGTGCACATTCATGGACATATTGCGTTACGAGCATGCAATTGCATTGCAGTTTGTATTTTTGTATGCATTGTAGGAGTTTCAAAGCATATAACTCAGGCATTTGCTCACCAGTAGGGACCAAGCCAGAGGTGCTGTTACTCCGTGGCAAACAGGTCAGGCCTAAGCGCGTGTCGAAGGTCAAAATGAGCTGAACGGCTGGAGGATCAGCCGTCCACTCGCTTGGGAGAAATCCACACAATTCAGGGTTGCTGTCAAGGGCTAGACGGCTGAGAGAGGTCATTCCGCCAGCCCAGGTTGGTGGAATGGTGGAATACAAGCTGTTCAATCCCAGATCTAAGTCCTGAGAGAGAAGGACAGGGACAAGCTACAGGTAAAACATTTTTTTCATACGCGGTTAGAACGTACACGCTGATGCTTCCTAAAACAAAGAATAGAGAGCTCCTTTGTCAAGAACACGTTATGTAGTGGGCATTTCAGAGCTTCACCTTCAGATTATGCAAGCTTGCGTAGGAGGGAAGAAGTGGTCCTTCCAATCTACATGTATAAGCACAAAAGTTAGGTTGTTCGCATTAAATATGTGTTTGCAAGCTGCAAATGAGCAAGTAATGAGGGTTTACCACTCCATTTAGGGAATGAGTTGGCTTTAGATAGCGTTTTTTTACAATTTGCATAGCTACCCCCTATGACTCACTCGTTTGCCAAGAAGCTCACAGTCTGGAGATGCAAGAGGAGAGCCAACGTCTGGGGAAGCGGACCTCGAAACTCTCGAAAAGAGAGGTCAAGACCCACGACCTGCATCTGCTCTTGCCCCATCTCACAAGTCACTCCTGCCCATGCATCGCCGCAAGGGTCAAAGCCAACCCAGGACTTATCCAACACCCCATCTCCACCCTGTAGCTCTGCAAGAAGCTGCCGCAGTAGGGATGCTTCTTGTTGAGAGCTAGGCGGGGGCATGGGAGGAGGAGAGGGCGGTTGGACTGTAAAATGAAGTATAAGTGAAGAAGATGACATGATCGTTGCTAGGCTCCGGTGATATGAAATAATGAGTCTGCAGGCCGTTCGCCAGCGAGTAATGTTTGCGACATTGGCATCAAAGAGACTTACACGCTCATATTTCAACTTACTAGCAGGGCTGGGTGGAGGAGGAAGAGGAGAGGGGGTTGGG
>Ga0307963_1002073_pt1 | contig 15761 bp, 19 predicted proteins | sample OrgLakmetagen594_FD_201829 | JGI IMG/M metagenome (GOLD analysis project Ga0307963, IMG submission 201829) | Saline water microbial communities from Organic Lake, Antarctica - #594 | ecosystem: Environmental > Aquatic > Non-marine Saline and Alkaline > Saline | place: Antarctica: Organic Lake...
TGGTGCTGCAAGGTTACAAAGGAACCACTGTGCCGTATAGCTCAAGGGGGGAGTGACATGCCTACATAAGACAGGTCACATATTTGTCATCAAGACAATTTGGTTCGTGCATTTCGCTTTTCATGCATCCAGACAGATCTTATTCCAAGGGAACTTGGTACATGCGTTCCCGTCATAAACATTTGCTGGTGAATAAACTGGTACTAGCAAATAGGATACCAAAAAACCCGAGAGGCTAGCATCTCTATACTTATGCAAGATGACATACCAACCTATACAATCTCGCATACATTTATGTTTGTAGCACAGATGTATATGTAGCACACACATATACATAGCACATATATATATAGCACCGATGTATATGTAGCACAGATGTATATTTAACACAGATGTATATGTAGCACAGATGTGTATATAGCACAGATGTATATGTAGCACACACATATATATAGCACATATATGTAGCACATATATGTATATAGCACATATATGTAGCACATATATATATAGCACAGATACATACATTTATGTATATAGCACATTTATATATATAGCACATATACATACATTTATGTATGTAGCACAGAAACATACATTTATGTATGTAGCAAATTTATATATATAGCACAGATACATACATCTATGTATGTAGCACACATTTATATATATAGCACAGATACAACGCATGCTAAATGCTGTTTCATAATTACCCCCTTCCCCCACACCACTACTCCTGAGAATGCATATAAAACTCCCAGCGGTACTTCAGCATCCAGCAGGTACAATGGGCGCTAAGGATTTTTCATACGAACCCTCATGTCACTCATACGCACGCACAATTGAATCTGCAGTGGTGCACGCACCTTGATATCCAGCAGGCGTAGATGCGCTTACATTTGCATACCCACCCTCACTCCCCCTAATATATACACACACTTTCTCTCTCTCTCTCTCTCTCTCTCTCTCTCTCTCTTTCTCTCTCTCTCTCTCTCTCTCTCTCTCTCTCTTTCTCTCTCTCTCTCTCTCTCTCTCTCTCTCTCTCTCACTCCCCCTCACACACACACACACACTCACATATACACACACGCACACACACCTACGGCCAGCATCATCCTGCTTGGACTGCACTATGCTTCGTCCTCCTCGGCGGGCCTGCAAAATGAACATTTAGAAAAGAAAGCGCCAGTGCTTGTCGTCACATGAGTTTTTACACACATACACACACACTCACATACACTCTCACACACACACGCAACAATTACATCAACGTTCATTGTTGCATGGATTTCAACACACAATCAGGGCGTGATTGCTTGCCGTTGCACAAGTTTTCACGAGGGCAAAGGGTATGGAGGCGCAGGAAAAACATCTACTATGCAGTGAGACTTTCCAGCGCCATCATCCTTTTGGGTGTGGGCGGCACCATCTACAAGACTCGCACTCTGAAGCCTTTCGAGGAATTGGGTCTTGATTCTCAAAGAGTTAAGGAGCTTGCCTCCAAGCTCCATGTGCACTCTGTTAACTTTGCTGCTAATCTTGTCCATACCTGACGTGCCCTTTCCGGTACTAATACCAACCGTCATCAGGAGCCGGTTTCAGGTCAAGCCTGCAACCTTCTTCATCCCCATTGATATTTTCTTTTCTTTTGGTGGAGGAGCTTCACGGAACCTGGCACCAAAATAGCTCCTTTTCCTTTAATTAATGTGAGAGTGGTTTGGTCTCCTAGTGAGAGCTGATAAAAACCGGAGTCTGTACATAGGCAACCACACAGGGTATAAATTAGTGAAGACTAGAGTTGGCCAAAACCGTATATGCACACCGTATATGGCAGTATGTGTGCTCATCTCCCTGCTAATAATACCTAAATACACCGTGCATATATGTGTATGTATGGGTTTGGCCAACTCTAGTGAAGACATGTGCACGCACACCTGGTCAGTAGGGTTGGCCAGAACCGTATATATGCACCGTATATGACCGTATATTTTGTGATTTCCCTGCCAAAAGTACCGTGTATACACCGTATATATATACGGTTCTGGCCAACCCTACTGAGGTCAGGGAAAAAGCCCCACTTGCCAGCCTCCTTCTACTAGGTGTGTTTTTTTATACTACCTTTCTTTGATACTACCTTGCACCCTTATGATCCAGCCCAGTCTGCTGCTGGCTGCGAACAGCTCTACACAAATATAAAGGGTTGGCCAGGACCATATATATACGATGTACACATGGTATTTTTGGCAGGGAAATTTTCAAATATACGGTCATAAACGGTGCATATGTACGGTTCTGGCCAACCATACAAGTATACTGTCACCATGACCTGCACTCAATTTCCAGCACCAACAGATCCAGCTAAAAAGTGGAGGCAGTCAACCAAGCACAAGGTCACGCACGTCTCCCCACTTCCACCTAGGCTGCGTGCAGCTCCAGATCATCGTGACATAACCCTGTCAAAAAACCAACACACACACACACACACACAGCTTAGCCGTTCCTGCAGCACCTACCAATTAACCTCACACAATCTCCATTACTACCCGCCCAATTCGAATCATCGTCTGCATAACCCTGTCATAAAACCAACACACACATGCAGCCTAGCCGTTCCTGCAGCGCCCACCTATAGCCTCACACAATCACCATTACTAACCGCCCAATTGGATTCTTTAGGCGGCTCCAATTAATGCTATACCCCTGCATAAAGATTCAAACAGAATTATTCCGCGAGCCGCGACAGCAGCACCCGTACCTGTGCCATACGCACCTGTACCTGTGCTATACGCACCTGTACCTGTACCTGTGCTATACGCACCTGCACCTGTGCTATACGCACCTGTACCTGTACCTGTGCTACACGCACCTGTACCTGTGCTATACGCACCTATACCTGTACCTGTGCTATACGCACCTGTACCTGTGCTATACACACCTGTACCTGGGCTATACGCACCTGTACCTGTACCTGTGCTATACGCACCTGTACCTGTACCTGTGTTATACGCACCTGTACCTGTACCTGTGCTATACGCACCTGTACCTGTGCAGCACCCGTACCTGGGCTATACGCAGCTCCATGTCATCGTTAGCACCTTCAGCTTGATCATGATCAGCATCCACAGAAGTGCTACTATTGCTATCACTGCTGCTGCTGCTGCTGCTGCTGCTGCTGCTGCTGCTGCTTTGGCTGCCCTTTGAACTGCTGCCGCTGCTGCTGCTGCTGATGCTGCTGCCATCGTTGCTGCTGCCTTGGTCGCAGAGCGGCAGCACCTCCTCAAAGTCTGCATTCTCAAGGGTGTTGAAGCCACTACCAGCTGCATGGCAAGCAGTTGGATGATATGGTTGAGCAGGAAGCTCCTCGGCGAAAGCTCATTCATTTGATGAGTTGAAACCATTGCCGGCTATAAGGCAGAACAGACTAGTGGTCGGTAGCTGGGTTGGCTTCATTGGTACACATGCACACCAATGTGCCTGATCGTGTACTTGAAGGCTACCCTGCTAGGTATAGTACAAAATTTGTGTGAGTCCAATCACACATGAGCATGCACGCCCACGTGGGCGTGCATACACACCCACATCTGCACTTGCATACATGAGTCGTACCCCCAACTCACCCACCCCCGTCACACACACACACACACACACACACAAACACACACACAAACACATACACACACACATGTATGCATGCATATAAGCGCACACACACGCACTCACACACGCACTCACACACACACAGTCACACACATCTACCTGGGGGCAGCTGGATGTGGCCATCTGGTGAAGGGAGTAAGTCCTTCAGCCTAAAGCCCCCCCCTTCCTTTGTGGGAGGACCTTGTGCCTCCTTTGGAATAGGCCCAAGCTTTGCTAGGGCCTCAGTCACCTGGCTGACCAGGCTCAGCATGCCAGCTTTTTCAGAGGAGTTCGTGGCCTGCGCGCATGTTGAACATGTGTGTGCGTAGGTGTGAGTATGTGTGTATGCGTGTTTGCAAGGGATCCTTCTGGTTGACCATGCCCACCATCTGAGCCTTAATGGCAATTGCACATATGCAAATAAGAGCATGCTCTTGTTTGGGTTCTGGGAGCCTAGGTATATTGTACGTGTGTATGTAATGCCTGTGAAGACACGTTGGACACATGTGCTTGCATGCTTGGACCGTGAACTTCATATGCGACAAATAATTAGAGTTGGCCCAATCCACGGCATATTTCCCGTGTTTTTAGCAGGGACATGTCCAGATAGGTCTACGGTGTATTTGCACGATTCTGGCCATCCTACAACAACACACTACAATGTATACTGCATACAATACACTACAATGTATAATGCATACACTACACTGCAATGTACAATGCATACAATACACTGCAATGTATACTGCATACAATTCACTGCAATGTATACTGCATACAATACACAATATTGTATACTGCCATACAATACACAATATTGTATACTGCATACAATACACTACAATGTATAATGCATACAATACACTACAATGTATAGAATGCATGCTCGAGCCTTAATTCATGCACAGTGCAAAGATGCATTTGCATTTATGACCCACAGAGATGCAATCTGCTGTGTGTTTCACTCAACCCCACCCTGCCCTTTTGCCTCTAAAGACCACCCCCACCCGCCACCTTGCCAAAACAGATTATCACTCAATTACTGCCCACGCCCTTCACCTCAGCTGCTTTTATCCAGCTATCTACCATAACTTGATCCCACTCATCTCTATGACACAAACACACACATACACACACACACACACACACAAGCACGCGCACACACAACCCCACCTGCTCTGCTGCCTCTAGGTACTCCAGCTGTCGCGCTATCAGCTGCTGCTTCCACTCCTCCTTATCTGTGGAGCACTGCGCAGGTATCGCTGACACTCCTGCCACAGGCACAGCCGTACTGCTACTGCTGCTGCTACTGGCATCGTTGTCTGAGTCTTTGGTGCTCTTGGAGGTGTCCCCAAGGGCTGACCCCTCGTCCTTGTCTGGAATTTCCATGTGTGTGTATTTGATGTGATGTGTGTGTGTTTGCACGTGTGTGTGTATGTGTGTGTGTGTGTGTGTGTGTGTGTGTTTCTGATGTGTATTTGCATGTGTGTGTCTGATGTGTGCGTGGGTGTGTGCGTGAGTGTACAGGTACGTGTTTGTGTGAGGACATCTTGGGGTACATCAATCATGAATCATAAAATAAGCAGACCAAGTTAAGCAGGGTGCAGCCTTGTATGAACGAAGCGAAGTGTAGGGCGTCGTGAGATTAAACAGGCAAGGCTGAATTGCAGGGGGGAGAAGCCAGCATGTTCACCGCTATCAGCCTTTAGGGATAATTGCCCTAAACTAGACGCTCAGCCCGTCCTACCCCAGTAAGAGCCTCCCTCACTGGCTTCTCACTGACAAAGATGATGCAAGGAAGACGCCAAGCCTGGGTGTTCACGACCAATGGAGTTGACCATGCCATCTGATGAAATGCCCTCACACTCCTTTAATCAACCTACCATCAGCTGAGTTGCAATCGGTCTATTAAGTGCCCACACTCCCTCAGCGTTTTAAAAACAGGAAAGTTGCCCGCGCTCTTTTTAGTCACTCTCACTCTCCTATAAACTCCATATCATCAGCTGCGTTGACCTCCCTCTCTTAAATCACCCTCCCTCTTTCATGAATTCCTTATCATCCTGTCGTAAGCTGCGTTGCTCTCCCTCTCTGAAGAACTCCCTACCATCATCTGAGTCGCTTCCGCTTTCTTGGGAGGCCACCAGTGCGTCACGGGCCATGTCCAGGAGCTGTGCGGTATGATACGACAGCATGACACAGTCAGGACTACAAGCACGTCAAGGTCACACACAAAGAGTCAACAATTTGACATATCGATGTTCAATGTTCAAGAAACATGTTGTTAGAGCCGCCTATTTGGTTATTTGGTTGCAACAGGAACCTACAAAGTTAAAACTTTGTAAGAACAGATTAGGAACAGGTTGCACATGTGCACATGTGGCAATGGCATGTTTCATTCATGCACATGCATCAGCGTTGCTCGTCCGTTAATCACTCCATGTTGCTCTATAACAGTTTCTTTGTGTGAGCAAAGCCTAGGGAGACCATTGCAGGAGTCACCCATTGTAATGGAGAGTCCACTGGGTTTCATGGTAGGACGCAATGCAATACGTTAAGAGTCAAGAGGGAGCGCATTATTGCAAGGTGAAGACATGTGTCAGAAATATAATTTACTAAGAACTTGCTCAAAAGCACTCAAAGGTGACTTTCAGCACAATGTCTGCAAAAAGCAACAGGTCACATTGGCCTGCCCCTCACCTGCCTCTCTACAATGTTTAGCCGCTCCTCAAAATTGGAATACCTGCACAACAGGGGAGAACGGACGAGTACGCATTCGAAAAACTTTGATGTTCAAATCATATTAAAAGTGAGAGCGAGGTGGCAGTGACCTTTTGGGTGACGGTGAGCAACGCTAGACATCTAACCTCTGATCCACATCAGGCAAGGTAATGCAGAAGCTTGACAACAAGATTGAAACAGCCAGCTGGAATTGAGAATGTTAAGACTTGTCCTTGCAAAAAGGACGGGCTATGAATCGTCGACCTCTTTTTTCTGTTGGCTGTTGGCGTTGCTCTTACCTTGCCGTACACTCTTTCATCTGGTCCTCCAAAGTTGCCACATCTTCCTGTAGCTCTTCCACGTCAGACTCCTCTCCTGCTATCTCTGCCGCCCCCTCTTCCTCTGTGGACAAGCTTGCCGTGGATCTCTGAGCTCCCTGCTGTATTAAAAGTGCTAAGCTTAAGTAGGAGTGCACTGCTTGGCTGCTAAACAACCAGCGTCATAACAAGAATACCTAAACTATTTCACAGCTGAGGAAACCCTAGCAATAATCACTATGCGTACTCACTCACTCTCACTCAAAGTAACCGTAGCATTTCCACGCACAATGGTGCCGAGCACCCCACACCAGCAGCAAAAGCACCACACACCTCTGGCACAGCCTTGGCCGTGTAAGAAGCAGGAGGACTGCGCTTCCAAAAGTCAATTGGAAAAGACCTTTTCTGTGGCGTGGAAAGAGGGAAGCTTCCCCGAGTCTGGATGCTGCTGAGTGAGGCTGCTCTGGGTGGTTTGCACACAAAGAGAATGGAGGGTTGAGATACACGTGTTTGCTGCACATTTTGCTCTGCAAGCCGGTGCTGCTTCTTTGACGCGAGCATAATATGATAATATCTGAATAATATATCAAACTGAATTATACCCGCACCGGAAAGAGAAGCTAAAAATTTAAGTTTCGTATCGATGTATGGATTAGCACAGCCCCTTGTTAGGAGCTCCTTGTTAACCTGGAGCCTAATTTTACCCTCTTTCTTTCTTTCCCCACGCTCTACCTTTTCTTCTAGACGTCAACCTGGTTGCCCCCCTTTCTTTCTTTTAATTCTTACAGCTGCTCCCCTTCTTGTGATTTGTAACTTTCGGTTGGTTAACGACTGGATACTTTCCGTGATTCCTGCTGGTGTAGCCAGCTGTTGTTATTGCCAGCTTCTAGACTTGATATTGGACAAGAAGAACAACCGAAGACCCCCTCTCAGTGTAATTGTATGTGCTCAGACAGCATGTCTGAGTAGTTTCCCCTAGCTCTTGGGAGGCGAAGGCCCGGCAGCCTGTAGTGTTTGTGTAGTTGTGTCAGCATTTTTTAGTGTTTAGGAAGGGTAAGCACGTAGGACTCCATCATCACAAAAGGTTAAGTTGACTGCATTCCTGTAGTGCACAGCTCGCTCCGCTGTCCTTGCTGAGTGCCGCTCACGCATCGACACGCAATCCTTCAATTGGTGGCGCTATCTGTACTTTGACTATTACAGCTGCTGGTCATAACAGTCCAGTCAGCAGCCGGTCAGCCATACCTTTCCTGCTGAATGTCATATTGCAACTATTATAACTATTGTATGCTGTGACATTAACCAGTTGATCCACAATGATCGGACAGATACAGAAAAGAAAAGTATGGGGTCCAACTTGACGAAGTTTCATCTTGAAAGGAAAGGAATAGAGTACGCAGGTGGTTATGTTAGGCATCGTGGATCCAGAGGAAAGGAATCTATTTTGCGTCCTTTACCACGATAAGGGTCCAGAATCACAAATTAAACGACCTTTTAAACAAAAGAAGTGGAGGGCTATTCAACCCCGGTAGCACAATCGGCTCTACTCCAGATTTAGCCACCAAATAAAAACCTGTTGTAACATGGTACTTTGGGTGAGCAAGGAGGAAAAAGACACAGGCAGCAAGAGTTACTCTCCCCATATGAATTAGAGCCACTCCGGTGCCCTGTACTGGCAATCTCCTCCACCCTATAGCAAAAAAAGTACTTTAATCTAACTCCTTGCAATCATTCACTATTCTATCATATATACTTATCTATCGCACTGTACCACAGCAAAACCACTGTATACTGACGTCTGCATGCGCTACCCTGCCAGCTTCAAGGGTGGCTGCTTTGCTGCACCCAGCTCAAGACTTGAGCAATGATAAGCAGCAAACCGGATGAACCAGCAGCAACAACTCCCTTCTGCAACCCGCTCGTCCGGTCCAAAAGCATGGCCATTGATACAGCATCCTCTGGGATGAAAGGTATGTGTGGAGTACGTTTTCAGGTTTGAACTTGTACTTTGTAGGCTTTAAACAATAAAGGGAACTAGGCTAGCCCCAGATTGTGTGCACAATTCGCGATATACAAAGTTTCAAAGTCCAAGACATACAACCATGTTCATTGATAGCCCAAATTACAGGGGGACAAACTGGATTGTGTGCCAGTGCAACCTAATGCGAAGACGTCCTACGACCCCTGACAGGCATTATAACTATTAAGCAGGTCATTGCATGAGCGGTAGCAGCGCTTACCATAAATTACCATAGGGATGCTGGTAGTAATACTGATGCTTATTTATTACTTAATGCTGTACTAGATGCTTATTTGTTTGGGCGCCGCACAATATTAATGCGCAAATTGAATTTAGAATCCAGGCCTTGCAAAACTTGGACTTTGAACAGCCTGCTTGTGGCTGGAGCCTGCAGACTTTGCCCAAATGCTCCATTTTGCTAATCTCCAGAAAATTATGCCGTTTCCGATGTGGGTGACCAGGTGGCTTGTAATTTCTCCTCTTGCGACACAACGATGAACTTTTCCCTTTGTACCTGAGATTATGTGTTTATTGTCGACTGGCAAGGAACCAGTCACAGATTGATCAGACGAACAGTCTGGCTGAAGGTCCCCCCTTGTAAATCTAAATCTGATGTGGGTGACCAAAGAAATCGCAAATCCCCTTCGTTGACGAAGGCTTAAACAGAGAGCAGGTTACACAGAAATGCCTAGGATTTGCGAGAACTTTGGTTGCCCTAAGGAATGATGTTTACAAAAATAATTCCTTACCTGGGATAAACATTGAGCCGTCTGGAATCTGCACTTCCTGTTGCACATAGTACTTCGGCCCCATGCCGAGCGTTAAGAGAGCACCTGTGGTATAGGACATACAGGCAGAAACAAGTGTTGACTCCTTCAGTCAAACAACAGCAACGAGCTACAAAGGTTGCAAAGCTGCTTCTAAACAATGCAAGCAGAAGACGGGAAGGGAGCACAAATTGAAAGCAGCCAGTTGCAATGTCGGTTGCCTAGCGCACAACTCTTCATAAACAGTGCATGGCACTTGGCAATTACTTCCTATGCCAGCAACTAAACAGTGCATGGCACTTGGCAATTACTTAATATGTTAGCGACTAAACAGTGCATGACGCTTGGCAATTACTCAATATGCTGGCGACTAAACAGCTTCACACTCTGGCCAATAACTGGGTAGGCCAAGTAAGAAAACCCTAGCCCCTTCCAGAGTCAAAAACTTCTCGCCGCAGGCAACAGCAGGCCTTTGGGACACACTTTGCAGCAGTCATAAGCAAGAGGAAGAAGAAGCCAGAGCAGGAATGACAGGCAGGGCAGTACACATACGTGATGGAGAGCGCACCTTGTGCTGCAGGGTGTTCCAAATTTCACAAGGTGACCCCAGTCAGGCAGAAGAGGGAACATCATCAACCATCTCCCTTGCATGTAATTTCCAGGCTCTTACTTTGCATTTATTTCTATGCCATGCAGCCACGCATGCAAAGTCTGTGCAGTGCTTCTACTTGATGGGATGAAATGTCCCATAATCCAGTAGTGTGTCATTTTTCAGCCGCACTCAATTGCTTGCTTGACAGGTATGAGGTGAGCTATCTTTTGCTTCCTTTTATTCCCTTTATCATATTTTCACCAGTTCATACCGCATTGGTCACTTTCCTGTTTCAACTTACATCTTTTGCTTCCCAAGGACATGAACCTTCCTTGCAGCATTCTGACTTTTGACAATTTATAATGGTAGAAGCAAACAGAAAACCCTGGTGTCCTCCTCCCTTTGTCTTTAGCTTACCGACCGACCCTCCCTCCAGCCCATTACACCAACGTGCACCTTGTGTAATAAAATACACACACAAACAAAGATATATACACATGCCCACCCACACCCGCACCCATATAAACAACACACAACACACACACCTGTTACACCTCCTATCAATACACACACACACACACACCTACCTGTTACACCTCCTATCAAGGCAGGCCCGAAAGAGAGGGGGGCTATCCCTGGCAAAGGACCTTCATCATGGTACGCAGCCAACGCTAAACTTGCTACCAGCACTCCAAACGTGTTAAATAGCAAGTTTGTTCGCTGCTGATTTTGTTGTTCGTGCTGGCTGCTGCTGCTGCTGCTACTTTCCATGTTTGTGTTGCTGTCAGAGGTCCCTCCTTGCTGCTGGGTGCTGCTACTGCTACTGCTACTGATTTCGTTTGCTGTTTCCAAATCCTCTACATGGGAATTTTGAGCATGAAAGACCGCTAAACTAGCCACAAGTCCTAAGATGCCGGCTGCCGCCCCACACTGCATGCACGCACATATAGCAGGAAATACATGGAGCAAGAACATTGAAAGCGACGACAGCGAGATGTGCAAATTGCGTAAGAAAGGCACAAAGGAAAAACACAAATGTTGTGTGTGCTCAACAAGTAAGGATGGCTAGAGGGAAACACTCGGTACATGCACATTTTTGTTCCTTTCTGTTAAAGTAAAACCCAATGACTAATGTATGACGCTAGCCAGCCCAACCTTGCGCGCAAAAGATTGTTCTGGAAAGAATTCAAAGCAGGAAAATGTTTGCAGCGCAGGTATGACACAGACAGTCATCATAGCTCGGCATCACAGCAGGCAAGGGCAAGGCGCATGCGTTTTTTGCCATCATGACGTTTGTTTGGATTTCTAAAACAATAAAGGTAATTGTAAAGAAAATACACAAGGAGCTTGTAGCGTATAGGAAGGGAAAGTGAGGCTTCATTCATAAACCATGGAAAGTGGGCTTTTGCCAGGCATTTTTTCACCAACAAAGGGTGTTCACACATTTCAAAGGCAAAAAGGGGCATTGGTGATATCAATCCAGGCATCCAGGCACGCACAGTACGTGCACAGTGCAATACATGCACATCACACAGCAAACACACACACACACACACGCACACACACACACACATCACACACAGTACCTACACACACAATACATGCACAGTAATTAAGTAAACAAAGACCAGCAGCTCGGGTATTTAAAAGTCAGTCGTACCCACTCACCGAGGCATCCGATGGGTTAGTAAAAGACGATCCTGAAGATATGGCGTACTGCTGGAGTGTAAGAAACGTCAATGCGCCACCGTACCTGTGCAAGAAAGAGGCACACGGGTTGTAAATTGCGGATATTTGTCATGATTCAATGACTCATGAAGTAGTTGCAATTCTACACTGTACGAGTTGCAAAAAAGCCTTCGTCACAAACGTGCCGTCTCCTTTAAAAGTTGCCTCTTATTCACGTAAGAGCGTGCGCATTGCCATACAAAGAAATCGGTCGTGTGTGCCTACCAAGCTTTAGCTCACCCAGACAGTAAAAAGACTGAGGCAAAGGTGAAAGTGCCAAGAAGTGCCTCCACCCGAGGAGCAACAAAAGCCAATGCCCACATGGCCACACCAAACTCCAGGAGTCCTGCAAAATCTCAAAGGTCGTCATGGATTGCGCTGTATGAGTGATGATTATTTTCAGAGCCTTGCTCATATTGAAAATCTGAATAAGGCACCTGGAGCTTGAAAGACCGACAAGAGAGGATGCAGGAGTCCTCCGGAAAGCAGTGTGGCATTACTGTTACTGATGCCCAGCAAGTACTCGTACGCTCCTTCAGGGCCCTGCAGAGGGCAACACACACAAAGTAGAAAGCTGTTGGTGCGACAGAAGGCGGAAATTATTTAGAGCTGCAGAGAAGCAATACACAGAGGTTAACATGCTTTTGTTGCGATGCAAAAGGGGGGAGATATAGAGGAGCATAACAGGCACAGGTGCACGCCCCCACGTAAAAGCACTGTGCCCTCGTTTTTGGATAGGCAGAAGATTCTCACAGTGTTTCTGCCTGTCCTTTCATTGCTCATTATTCATGTTGTCATGGCCTAATAGTATGAGTGCCCACATTTGTGCTCCAAAAAGCCTGCAACACATGCAACACACCTGCAAGGCTTGCACGTTCATGTACGTCCCGGCACACGAAAAATTCAGGAGCAGGAAGACAAAACTCAGCACTGGTTGAACCTGAGAGGAAGGGAGAAGGTGTGCAGGCTGAACGTGGCATAGCACAATTGTTTGCACTGCAGAAAAATGGGTATAAAATTTTGGGAATACGTTGTATGTCAGGTTTAATGGTTGCACGTCTCTTAGAATTGTGCTTTCAAGGGAACAAGGAGGTATGCAGCAAATGTGCTTGCATCACTTTGTGTATGAGCTCAAGTATTAACTGCCTGTTTAGGAAAGCTGCTAAGGTGAGCAGCACGGTGTTATTAAAAGAGACAGGATGACAGGGCACTACTGCAGTTGCTTGAGACTGAGGGATGCAATTTTAAATCACCACAATAATGTTGGCTCGTGCACATTAACATGGAAAAGATCGCTAAGGTATACATACGGTCGTGGGCGACTCTTGAAACAGTTACACCTGGTGGGCAATGTCCTGCGCGTTACTGAGCGCAATACAAACCTTGGGGATCTCCAGCTTACTGCCCAGCTCTGTTTTTCGCCCCACACGCAGCTCCCCCATAAATTCCTGAAAACACAGTTTCAGCTCACGAGTGAATTCACCTGTTCTAGCGCAGATCAAAACCCCCCGCAGGTGCCTCCTACCTCGCTCAACACAAACCGCCCGGACCCTCCTTCAGGTGACATGCTACTGGTGCGGGGGGTTGCGGATTGTTTCGGAGGAATCTTCCACCACTCAATGAGTTTTTCATCATCCTTTTTGGGCCCTGTAGGGAAGAGGGAGGGAGCAAGAACACTTGCTGCTGCAACTGGCCAGCCAAACCGTATAGCAATCACGATTGACATGCATTCACCCTCTTCTTTTTCAGCTGTCCTCAACAGAGAATCCAGTGAGTGTAGCGTATCCCTGTTCTTTTCCCCAGCTCTTAAGGATGGGAGTTTTATCCTTGGGAACTTTTTGCCTTGTGGCAAGCCACGGTTCGGGATACTGCTACATCTGGAATGCTGCATTATTATAAATTGCAATAGTGAGCCGAGCAAATTAATTATCACACTTCAGGAAACTGATTTTCTTTTTTGAGTCATTTCCAATAATTAATACAATATGCTGGCCACAAAGCAGCTCCACAACGCCGCTAGCAGGAGAGCCGTAGCCCCTCCCAGCGGTGTCCTGCACCACCGCAGGCACACCGCAGGCAACAGCAAAGCATTTGGGACACAAGTTGCAGCAGCAAGGAGCAGCAGCAGGAGCAAGAGAGGAGCCAGCAGGAATGTGAGGGGGCGGCAAATAATGCGTGTAGAAAGCAATTTGTTCAGCCGATTCGCCCGGATCGTAAAAGGTAACAACGCAGCAGAAGAAGGGGTTTTCTTTGAATCTATGTGCAGCCACCACTTGACAGGCTGAAGTAAGGCTGGCTAAACGTACATTTCCTCATCTGTGCTCTCGCTCATATCCCGCCGCCCTCCTTGCAGCCACACTTGACAGGGTCCTTGGCACGTACGAGGTGAGACTATTCTCTTGGAACTTGGAAGGTTCCAGTTCGTCCAGTTCGTGCAGTCAATATGAGGTGTTTTAGCTTCCTCATGCTTCCGTTCACACACACACACACACACACACACACACACACACACACACACACACGCACACGCACACACACACACACGCACACACACACACACATACACACACACGCACACACACACGCACACACACAATCACGCACACACACGCACACGCACACGCACACGCACACATGCACGCGCACATGCACCCACACACATATACACATATACACACACACGCTTACACACACGCACACACAAACACACAAGCACACACACAAACACACATGTTCACACACACATATACACACACATATACACACACACATACACACATACACACTCTCACACATATACACACATATACACACACATATGTACACACGCATAAACACACATACACACTCTCACACATACGCACATACGCACATACATACACAACAGGATCCCGAGCTGCTACTGGACAGAGTTATGCAAGAAATGAACCAGGATGTTGTACGGATGCGGCAGGCCAGTGCACAGGTACAGCAGGACCACATCACTGCACACTATTTATGTGTGATCCTTGTACAACATCTGCCTAACAATCCTTAGAGCGTTGTTAGTAGCGTGTAGTGTCACCATTACTTGCGTGCACCGTTTCTTGCAGCTCGTTCCTGCAACTCCTTTATTGTCGTTAGCAATCAAGAACTCTTTTATTGTCGTTAGCAATCAAGAAACATACAAACAGATTGTACACTAAACACACACACTAAATACACACACACGCACAATCGCACGCGTCCGTCCTCATTTTAGGCCATTGCATCTCAGCGACAAATGGCAGCACGGGCAACAAACGTACAGGATGCTGCGGACAAATGGCTGAAGCGTGCCGAGCTGGTGCGTTTGGATTGTGAATTTTTGTAAATATATGTAGGGTTGGCCAGAACTGTAAATATATAAACCGTGTACCGTATATGGCCGTATATGTGGTGATATCCTTGCTAGAAATATCGTATGTACACCATATGTATGTACCGTTGTGGCCAACCCAAATTATATGCGGTATGAATGTGAAGGAGTGCGAGGGATATGGTGTGTGAGGGGGGTTGGTGCATGCTGCTGAATTGGTGGATTCAGCTTAAAGAGTTGTTGTGAGTTTGTTGGGGGTGGGCATGGGGGAACAGGTGCACTAAATCGGTATATATAGGTGGGCGATAAATGCACGATTATTGAGTGCTGAGTGCGTATGTAGAGTGCGTATGCCAGTATCTGATCTCAGGCTTGCACTTACGCACTCTAAAGGTGGAGAGATACGCTCCCCTTGTCACAGAGTGCAGGTGTATGCGAACAAGTGCCTGCCCCTTACTAGAGAGTCAGGGGCACACTGTACTTGTCTGTCAGATCATCCTTGTCTGTGTTTGTGTATGTGTGTATGTGTGTGTGCATGAGCGTGTGTGCATGAGCGTGTGTTTATGTGCATGTGTGTATGTGCGTGTGTGTATATATGCGTGTGTGTATGTGCGTATGTGTATGTATGTGTGTGTGTGTATGTGTG
>Ga0307963_1002075_pt1:0-10000 | contig 15752 bp, 21 predicted proteins | sample OrgLakmetagen594_FD_201829 | JGI IMG/M metagenome (GOLD analysis project Ga0307963, IMG submission 201829) | Saline water microbial communities from Organic Lake, Antarctica - #594 | ecosystem: Environmental > Aquatic > Non-marine Saline and Alkaline > Saline | place: Antarctica: Organic...
AACAGAAAAAGACAACCTTGGTCGTGAAATTGGTTTACTTCACTAGACAGCATGTGGGGCGCAACAGAAAAAGACAACCTTGGTCGTGAAATTGGTTTACTTCACTAGACAGCATGTGGGGCGCAACGGGAAAAGACAACATACTCGTGCAACACGCTTCTACATCCTTGGCCACCTGATGCTGGAATGCTCTTGTCAACATAAACGCTCCCCCCAACACACACGCACATTCAAACACCCACACCACATACTCAAACACACATACTCACATGCCCACCCACACCCACATCCACCCCCCCCCCACACACACACCTGGCCTTCTGGATAGGTTCTAAAGCCTGGCCCAGCGCTGTGACGCATCGGTCAAGCATAGCAGCAGACTCTCCGGGGTTGAGGGCTAGCACAAGGGGGGGGGCAGCGGCATCCACGGGGGCAAGTGCGCTGAGGGGTTAAGGGGAGGTGCAGTGGTTGCTAGTTTAATAACACAGATCAGCATATCAAAAACCAAACAACAGTGGCACCCACAGGGCCAAGTGTGCTGAGGGGGTAGGGAAAATGGGCAGCACTGTCGGCTTAGCAACACAGACCGACCTCTGTTTAAAAAAAAAAAGGGAGGTCCAAAACGAAGAGAGGGAGTGGGGCAGAGGCACAGGACGTGTGACAGCTGAATGTTTAGGGTTGGCCAGAACCATACATTTAAAGGTATATACGGTGTACTTACGGTGTTTTAAGCATGAAAATTACCATACATACGGTCAAATGCGGTGCAAATATACGGTTCTGGCCAACGCTATGAGTAATGCTGCAGCATGGCCAGTGTGGAAGTTTGCTTACTCTGTGTAGACAGACAGTGCAAGAAGGCCCTGTATATAGGATTACAATTACCCTGTATATAGGATTATTATATTATTATTATATTATTATAATAATTATTAATATTATGGCCCTGTATATAGGATTACAATTACATCACAACCGGTGTGGGAGGGGGTATGCTGAATCTATGTACTAGACACACAGTACAGAGTCAGGACCCTACATACAGGTACTGAAATCTACATACAGGTACTGAAATCTACATACAGGTACTGAAATCTACCAGGAAATCTACGTCGAAAATGGGCCTTGATTAAACCTCGTGAATAGGACTTTGGCCCGATGGTGCCTTTAAATTTTCTGCCCTCAAGCTCCGTCTATGAGCCAGCCTATTACTTCATCATAAAACCTTTGATAGGCAACACAGCACGAGCAGGTGCTGCCGGCCTATTACTTCATCATGAAACCTTCGATAGGCAACACAGCGCGAGCATGTGCTGCCAGCCTGTGGCTGCATTATAGGAACCTGAAGTAGGGCACAGAGCATGAGCAGGTGCTGTCAGCCTAACAATTCATTACATAAGCTTCATTAGGCCACACAGTAAAAGCGTAAATATATAGGGTCGGCCATAACCATACATATACGGTGCATACTATACGTTACTTTTGGCAGGATATGATTAAATATACGGTCATATATAGGGTTGGCCAGAACCATATATATACGGTGTATATACGGTATTTTTGGCAGGGAAATCACCAAATTACGGTCATATACGGTGTATACCGTACAGACTTTATATCACCGCGCAAAAACATCGTTTTTTGCCCTGCGGGGTGACTGCGCGCACGAAAAATATCTATTTATTTTGGGGGTGCGGGATTGAAAAACGGGGATTTTTGGCGTATTTTGGAGCCTGTCAGGCAAAAATCCCTGTGCGAGGTTGGTGTAAATTAAATATTTTCAGGGTGCGGGGTTGATGCGGGAGTGTGAAACTAAAATATTTTTTTGGTGCTGCGGACTGAACCCAAGTCTGTACGGTATACACGGTTCTGGCCGGCTATATAAATACATTAACTATCGATTGCTATAAATCCAGATTCTCTCCCGGTTTACGTAACGACATAGACAGTCGCTGCTGTTGCGCCACACAGCAGCGCTGCCGTACGCAGATCAGCGCACCATAACTTTGGAAGGAATGCAAAAAACCACGCAAAGAGGAGGCTTGCCGTACGCAGATCAGCACACCAAAACTGGAAGGAATGCAAAAAGCCACGTAAAGAAGAGGCCACGTGCACCAAGGCCGTGCATTCCATAAAGAAGCCTAGGGTTGGCTAGAACCGTACGCAGATCAGCACACCAAAATTGGAAGGAATGCAAAAAGCCACGTAAAGAAGATACCACGTGCACCAAGGCCGTGCACTCCATAAAGAAGCCTTGGGTTGGCTAGAACCGTACGCAGATCAGCACACCAAAACTGGAAGGAATGCAACAAGCCACGTAAAGAAGAGGCCACGTGCACCAAGGCCGTGCATTCCATAAAGAAGCCTAGGGTTGGCTAGAACTGTACGCAGATCAGCACAACAAACTGGAAGAAATGCAACAAGCCACGAAAAGAAGAAGCCACATGCACCAAGGCCGTGCATTCCATACAGAAGCCTAGGGTTGGCCAGAACCGTACGCAGATCAGCACAACAAAACTGGAAGAAATGCGAAAAACCACGTAAAGAAGAGGCCACGTGCACCAAGGCCGTGCATTCCATACAGAAGCCTAGGGTTGGCCAGAACCGTACGCAGATCAGCACACCAAAACTGGAAGAAATGCAAAAAACCACGTAAAGAAGAGGCCACATGCACCAAGGCCATGCATTCCATAAAGAAGCCTAGGGTTGGCCAGAACCGTACGCAGATCGGCACACCAAAACTGGAAGGAATGCAAAAAGCCACGTTATAAAGAGACCACGTGCACCAAGGCCGTGCATTCCATAAAGAAGCCTAGGATTGGCTAGAACCGTACGCAGATCAGCACACCAAAACTGGAAGAAATGCAAAAAGCCACATAAAGAAGAGGCCACGTGCACCAAGGCCTGCATTCCATAAAGAAGCCTAGGGTTGGCCAGAACCGTACGCAGATCAGCACACCAAAACTGGAAGAAATGCAAAAGACCACGTAATGAAGAGGCCACGTGCACCAAGGCCGTGCATTCCATAAAGAAGCCTAGGGTTGGCGAGAACCGTACGCAGATCAGCACACCAAAACTGGAAGAAATACAAAAAGCCACGTAAAGAAGAGACCACGTGCACCAAGGCTGTGCATGCCATAAAGAAGCCTAGGGTTGGCGAGAACCGTACGCAGATCAGCACACCAAAACTGGAAGAAATGCAAAAAAACACGTAAAGAAGAGGCCACGTGCACCAAGGCTGTGCATGCCATAAAGAAGCCTAGGGTTGGCGAGAACCGTACGCAGATCAGCACACCAAAACTGGAAGAAATGCAAAAAAACACGTAAAGAAGAGGCCACGTGCACCAAGGCCGTGCATTCCATAAAGAAGCCTAAGGTTGGCGAGAACCGTACGCAAATCAGCACACCAAAACTGGAAGAAATGCAAAAAATCACGTAAAAAAGAGACTACGTGCACCAAGGCTGTGCATTCCATAAAGAAGCCCAGGGTTGGCCAGAACTGTACGCAGATCTGCACACCAAAACTGGAAGAAATGCAAAAAGCCACGCAAAGAGGAGGCTTGCTGTACGCAGATCAGCACACCACAATTGGAAGGAAGGCAAAATTGCACGTAAAGAAGAGGCCACGTGCACCAAGGCCGTGCATTCCATAAAGAAGCCTAGGGTGTGCCAAGGCCGTGCACTGTTTAAAAATAGGGTGACCACATGCACCAAGGCCGTGCATTCCATAAAGAAGCCTAGGGTTGGCCAGAACCGTATGTATACACTGTATATGACCGTATATTTGGTGATTTCCCTGCCAAAAGTACCGTGTATACACCGTATATGCATGGTCCTGGCCAAACCCTTAAACCCTGCAACCAAAAAGGGGGGATAGGCTATAGCCAGCCTGCTATAACCGTAAAAGAGCCCAAGGAGAGAAGCGCTAAAAATAAGACTCACCTGTCATTTCCTTCAAGGTCTTCTTCACCAGCAGCAGCTAAAGGATCGCTGGAGCCCAAGAGCTGGTCTTTTGCGGCAAGCTCACTGCACACAGTGTTTAGATGATGCACTGGACCTTATAGGAGGCATGCGCTGCTGTTTTGGAGACATCGCACAAGCTCACTGCACACAGTGTTTAGATTATGCACTGGAACTCATAGGAGGCATGCGCTGCTGTTTTGGAGACATCGCACAAGCTCACTGCACACAGTGTTAAAATAATGCACTGGACCTTCTAGGAGGCATGCGCTGCTGTTTTGGAGACATCGCACAAACTCACTGAACACAGTGTTTAGATAATGCACCGGTACTTAGATCAGGCAAGTCCGGTACTTAGATGAGGCAACACCGGTACTTCGATTATTTATATTAGATCATGCACCAAAGAGGCATGCGCTGCTGCTTTGGAGATATCCCACAAGCTTGCTGCTGACAAGAATGTGCTGACCCAACACACACACACAAATGGTTTGGAGACATCTCACAATTTTGCTGCTGATACGAACGTATTGACTTATATCACGCACACACGCGGTGCTGCGTCTTGGCAGCAGATGAACGCAAGGAGTGTCAATCATGCACGCAGATGCACAAGATTTCAAATTCGTCTGAAGTTCGTCATCATGTTGCTGAGCGCCAGACACATCAACACACACCCTAACACTTGGGCGTACGCATGCACAAATACAAATGCACGCAGATGCACAGGATTTCAAATTCGTCATCATCTTGTTGCTGAGTGCCACACATCAACACACACCCTAGCACTTGGGCGTACACATGCACAAATACAAATGCACGCAGATGCACAGGATTTCAAATTCGTCATCATCTTGTTGCTGAGTGCCAGACACATCAACACACACCCTAGCACTTGGGCGTACACATGCACAAATACAAATGCACGCAGATGCACAGGATTTCAAATTCGTCATCATCTTGTTGCTGAGTGCCAGACACATCAACACACACCCTAACACTTGGGCGTACACATGCACAAATACAAATGCACGCAGATGCAAATGCTCACACTCACACTCACACTCACACTCACACTCACACGCATTCACAAGTAAAAATACATGCAGAAGCTCACACTCGCAAGCATGCTAACGCACACGCACACATATGCGCACACACAAACACGCACGCGCGCGCACACATGCACACAAAACCACACACACTTACATGCAAAGACACATGCTCACGCACACGCACAAGCGCACACATATATATGCACATGCACATGCACAGGCACAAATATTTGCATACGTAATGCATATTCACACGCACATGCAAAGGCACATGCTCACGCACACGCACAAGCACACACATATACATGCACATGCACATGCACCAACACTTGCATACATAATACATATTCACACGTACATGCAAAGACACATGCTCACGCACACGCACACACATATATGCACATGCACATGCATGCACATGCACATATGCACATGCACATGCACTTGCATACATAATACATATCCACACGTAAATGCAAAAACACATGCTCACGTACACGCACAAGCATACACACATGCACATGCACAGGCACAAATACTTGCATACATAATACATATTCACACGTAAATGCAACGACACATGCTCACGCACACACACACGCTCAAGCATACACACACAAACATGCACATGCACAGGCACAAACACTTGCATACATAATACATATTCACACGTAAATGCAAAGACACATGCTCACGCGCACGCACAAGCACATGCACAGGCACATGCACATGCACATGCACATGCACATGCACAAACACTAGTATACACAAAACATATATACACAAACTTGAGCAAATTACTAACCTAGCGAGTGTGAGAAAGGCCATGCTGCCATCGTTCACGTGCCAAAAGGAGTGTATATTGTGGTCGAGCTGTGCTTCTGCCAGTCTCTGTTGCAGCGCACTTCCAGCAAAGAGGGGGGTGCCAAAGCCGAAGGAGATGACCTGCAAAACGGTGAGGAACATGTTGACGTGTCTTTCTAAGGGTTGGCCAGAAACCATAAACCAACACGAGAAATAAGTTTGTGTCTGAGCTTATGAATTTTTTGTTGACTGACAAGGACCAGTCAAAACCCATCAGCCGAACAGTCTGGCTGAAGGTCCCCCCATGCAAATCTACAGTGATATTATCGTGAAAGTGATGACCGTGCTGATAAAAATTAGCTCGCATTCAGGGCGACCCAAATGAGTGCTCTCGTTGATAGTACCATGAAAGTGAATCCATGCTAATAAAAATGAGCACGCATTCAGGGCGACCCAAATGAGTGCTCTCATTGATACTACCATGAAAGTGAATCCATGCTGATATAAATGAGCACGCATTCAGGGCGACCCAAATGAGTGCTCTCATTGATAGTACCATGAAAGTGAATCCATGCTGATATAAATGAGCACGCATTCAGGGCGACCCAAATGAGTGCTCTCATTGATAGTACCATGAGAGTGAATCCATGCTGATTAAAATGAGCACGCATTCAGGCAACCTAAATGAGTGCTCTCATTAATAGCACCATGAAGTGAATCCATACTGATTAAAATGAGCACGCATTCAGGGCGACCCAAATGAGTGCTCTCATTGATATTACCATGAAAGTGAATCCATGCTGATTAAAATGAACACGCATTCAGGGCGACCCAAATGAGTGCTCTCATTAATAGCACCATGAAAGTGAATCCATTCTGATTAAAATGAGCACGCATTCAGGGCGATCCAAATGAGTGCTCTCATTGATAGTACCATGAAAGTGAATCCATGCTAATAAAAATGAGCACGCATTCAGGGCGACCCAAATGAGTGCTCTCATTGATAGTACCATGAAAGTGAATCCATGCTGATTAAAATGAGCACGCATTCAGGGCAACCTAAATGAGTGCTCTCATTGATAGCACCATGAAAGTGAATCCATGCTAATAAAAATGAGCACGCATTCAGGGCGACCCAAATGAGTTCTCTCAAACCAGCCAGAGCCCCAAACCAAGAACGACAAAAGGAAACACAGGGGGTGTGAATACACACACAGGGGGCAGTGCACGCACACACACAGGGGGCAGTGAACGCACACACACAGGGGGCAGTGAACACACACACACAGGGGGCAGTGAACACACACACAGGGGGCAGTGAACACACACACATAGGGGGCAGTGAACACACACAGGGGGCAGTGAACACACACACAGGGGGCAGTGAACGCACACACACATAGGGGGCAGTGAACACACACAGGGGGCAGTGAACACACACACACACCTACACAGGGGGCAGTGAACATACACATACAGGGGGCAGTGACCCCCACACGGGGACCGTGATCACACACACAGGGGGCAGTGAACACACAGAGTGAACACACAGGGGGCCGTGAAGATGCGGGTTGCCAGCCATGCATAATTGGCAGGGTTGACAGGACCTTACAGATATATAAACTGTACAGACCCTAAGCTGGTGGTGCTCACAAACCAGCCAGAGCCCTGAATTATGAACAACAAAGAAATAGAGCAAGTGAAGCCGCGGGTCGCCAGCCAGAACCATATAAATATGGTTGGCAAGAACCATACAGTTATAGGTAAATATATACAGCATTTTTGGCAGGGAAATTACTTAACATACGGTCAGATACGGTGTACATATACGGTTCTGGCCAACCCAAAGCATGCTGACCTCTTTTTTTGCTGGTATTGGCAGAAAGGGTGATGCACATTGCCAGCAAAGCCGTGTCAGAAAGAGTATTTCATGTAATGCTCACCTTGTCCTTGGTCTGAGACAAGGCAGACAGATTGATGCCCATCGCCTGGGCTAACGTGATTTCTGCAGCAGCAGTGCCAAGTGTGGTAGGCGTGGTTATGCTGGACAGCAATCACGTGAATACCTAGGCTGTGACGTAAGTGGGTTTAGCACAGGCGAGCAGGCAAGAGTGATTTATGCAGCAGCAGCCGCGTGTGGTAGACGTGGTTATGCTGGACAGCAATCACATGATCACCTAGGCTGTGACGTAAGTGGGTTTAGCACAGGCGAGCAGGCAAGAGTGATTTATGCAGCAGCAGCCGCGTGTGGTATGGTGGACGTAATTCTGCTGGACAGCATGTACATCAGCTAATCACATCATTGCAATGGCTGTGGCACATACGCACACATAATGGCTGTGGTACACACACACACACACGCACACACACACACACACACACACACACACAAACAGATAGGGTTTTGGGTTTTGGCACAGGCAATACGGGCTGCGGATGTGGTGACCTGTTGGTGCTGGACTGTGTGAAGTTCACACTGTGAACACGACACAGCTCATAATTTCCAGTTTGAAGTGAAGGCTAGGCACGAGGGTGTCCAGCATGCAGGACGCTGACACAGCTCAGCTCATCACTAGGGTTGGCCAGAATTATATTTATATATATAAATATACGGTGTATATATACGGTAATTTTGGCAGGGAAAACACCAAATATACGGTCATATACGGTGCATACATACGGTTCTGGCCAACCCTACTCATCACGCAGTGTCACTATCATCACGCAGTGTGGAATCAAGAATGGTCGAGGTAATAGCGTCGTGTTAATGCTGGACCGTAACCACGGTGCAGCCATTCAAGTATAATGTGATGGAGAGGATGCGTAGCATGCCGGAGACACTTATCACTCAGCAGTGTGAGGTCGGTTTGTGTGGACCTACGCCATGGTGTCACAAACGTATCGATTGATTATAAAGGTAAACGATAAGATAAACGATAGATAATGTGTTATATTACTGGACTCCGTCTATCGCATTCCGTTAGGCTGGATGCAGCTCATCCCTTCAACAAGCTAATGCAGAGCAGTTTGTGTGTGTGTGTATGTGTGTGTGTGTGTGTGTGCGTGTGTGTGTGTGTGTGTGTGCGCGTGTGTGTGTACGTTTGTTTGTGTGAGTGTTAACTGTAATGCCCACATCCAGTAAGACAAAACGACTATCACATTAGTAAACTTTAGATGGAGCTCGTGTGCACGTACGTACCTTGCTGGACCTGCAGCAGCAATTTTGCAGCAAGCGTGTGTGCAACCAGCCCTCCGAAGGACTGTCCAACCAGTACCAACCTAAATGTGCGGACACGACATTGGTGTGTGTACGTTTATGTGTGTGTGTGTGTGTGTGTGTGTGTGTGTGTGTACATCTAATATGCACATGCACATGGTTGGCCATGAATTGTCATACACACTGTATGTAGGGTTGGCCAGAATTGGGCCATATACGAGTGATCAAAAGCAGCATTGCATGTAGAGTGATCAGAACCAGGGCAACATATGAGTGATCAAAAGCAGCACTGCATGAAGTGTGATCAAGACCCGGGCCACATATGAGTGATATGGAGCAGCATTGCATTTAGAGCGATCAAAACCAGGGCCACATATGAGTGATTATGAGCAGCATTGCATGTAGAGTGATCAGAACCAGGGCCACATATGAGTGATTAGGAGCAGCATTGCATGTAGAATGATTAGAACCAGGGCCACACGTAGAGTAATCAGGAGCAGCATTGCATGTAGAGTGATCAGAAACAGGGCCACATATGAGTGATCAAAAGCAGCACTGCATGTAGAGTGATCGGAACCAGGGCCACACGTAGAGTAATCAGGAGCAGCATTGCATGTAGAGTGATCAGAACCAGGGCCACATATGAGTGATCAGAAGCAGCATTGCATGTAGAGTGATCAGAACCAGGGCCACACGTAGAGTAATCAGGAGCAGCACTGCATGTAGAGTGATCAGAACCAGGGCCACATGTGAATGATTAGGAGCAGCATTGCATGTAGAGTGATCAGAACCAGGGCCACACGTAGAGTAATCAGGAGCAGCACTGCATGTAGAGTGATCAGAACCAGGGCCACATATGAGTGATCAAAAGCAGCACTGCATGTAGAGTGATCAGAACCAGGGCCACACGTAGAGTAATCAGGAGCAGCACTGCATTTAGAGCGATCAGAACCAGGGCCACATA
>Ga0307963_1002078_pt1:0-2500 | contig 15746 bp, 20 predicted proteins | sample OrgLakmetagen594_FD_201829 | JGI IMG/M metagenome (GOLD analysis project Ga0307963, IMG submission 201829) | Saline water microbial communities from Organic Lake, Antarctica - #594 | ecosystem: Environmental > Aquatic > Non-marine Saline and Alkaline > Saline | place: Antarctica: Organic...
CTCTCTATCTCTCTCTCTCTCTCTCTCTCTCTCTCTCTCTCTCTCTCTCTCTCTCTCTCTCTCTCTCTCTCTCACACTCATACACACACACACACACGCGCGCACACACACACACGCACACACACATGCAGGCCCCTGGTTCCGCATCCACCTCCACGCACCCCAACTACTCCCCAATGGCCTGGAGCCCCCAATACAACCTTGGCGAAGACGCCCCCACCACCCAAGGTGGGTCAAAACATCCTTAAATCGTGCCCCTAAGCACGTGTCCGAACAGCACAAGCCTGTTTTGGAATTCCTAATCACATGGGAAAGGTTCTCTGAAGACCTTAACACAAGGGAACCAGAGGAAAATCTCACACAGGACATACCGACTGAGCAATTATCACGTAGGCAGTGTTACCCCCATTCCCTCCACGATTACTGCGGGAAGGGTATTACTGCATGTGTGTGTTTGTGTGTGTGTGTGTGTGTGTGTGTGTGTGTGTTGAAGAGGTTAGCATTAACTTAACGGGTGAGAGCTGGAACATACGAAAAGGGCAGACGCAGCACAGGCATGCAGGATGACATCACAACAATTCATGGTACCAGCTTAAGCATGAAACGCAGATGTGAGCCGTATAGGCTCCAGGGGAAATCACACGATTTGTCCATGCCACTGATTTAGCTTGACATTGAGACCAATGCAAATTCATACGGCAAGCTGGCCATACCAATACGTACCAACACAAAAACAAGCGCACACACACACACAACACATATACACATACAGGCACACATGCAGGCACACGGCACTTGCATGGGCGTAATACCTGCCGACGTCCAACACGTACAGACACACGACGCATACACACACACACACATACACACAGAAAGACACACGACACACAGGCACACGTGACTTGCATGCGCGTGATACCTGTCAACACGTACAAACACACGACACATACATACACACGGCACATGCACGTATGCAGATTCACGTGGCCGAACTTGTACACACCCACGATGCAAACATACCCAGGATGCACACACACACACACACACACACACACACACACGACAGTTACACAGGCACACACACACGACAGTTACACAGGCACACACACACACACACACACACGACAGATACACAGGCACACGGCACGTGCACGTATGCAGACATGCAGCACATGCATAACCAGGCATACTTACGTAGGCGCACAGCGCAAGTCGTATTGCAGACTGAACATTTCCATGGTACGCCGCCACATGTAGGTGCATATAATCATACGCTCACCCGGACTGACTTGCAGAAACACTTCCGAGGAAACCTTTCATCTCAGAGAAATGATGCGGATGCAGTATTGTTTGCAGGAGCACGTGCACGCGCATACACACACGCATACACATACACACACATACACACATACACACATACACACACATACACATACACACATACACACATACACACACATACACACACATACACACATACACACACATACACACAGACATACACACACACATAGACAAAGACGCACATACACACACACACACACACACAGACAACACACACACACGCACACGCACGTGACACGTGACACACAAACACATACACACACATAGACACATACACACACAGACACATAGACACATACACACACATAGACACATAGACACATACACACATACACACACATAAACACATACACACGCACACGCACGTGACACACACACATACACACACACATAGACACACACACACACGCACACACACACACAAACACACACACACACATACGCACGTACAAAGACGCTTATACGCGCGCACACACATACACACATACACACAAAGACGCACATACGCACACACAAAGACACACACACACACACACATACACATACACACACACGCAGACGGGGCCTCCTCCCAGCCGGTCCCCCCCCCGGTACAACTATTTGGTGTTGGCAGTGTGGGCAGTGCCTTCAGCCCAGATGCCCTCAGCGAAGGATCCGTGGCTGCCACTGGTGGTGCTGGTGTTGATGTCGTAGGTGGGGGTTGGTCAGGCATTGGTGAAGGCAGCGGTGGCGGAGCTGGTACCAACACCGACACCTCCAGCCTGCGCAGCTCACGTTACAGCTCCAACGCGTTTGGCTCTAACGCTTTCGACGGCATGAACAGCTCGGCTTCCAAGGCACACACGTTCGGCTCTGACGCGTTTGAGAGCATGGGCGCCAGCTTCGGCGGCTTTGGCACCGCCGGCCGCCGCAGTTTTGGGCGTAAGGGTGTGGGTGCTAGCGGCGGGGGCAGGGACGGTGGGGGTGCAGCGGGAGGCAGCAGCAAGGAAGGGTCAGGGAGCTCGACTCCTAAAGGGGGCTTGGATAAGGACAAGGGCTTTGGCTCCAACACTTGGTCGGCAGTGCCGCCGTCTTTCGCAGGGACCTCGACCGCGCCAGGTTCCGCGGCGGATGCAGCGAGCTCTGGGCGGAGCCACATCGACCAGGTGTTTGTGCG
>Ga0307963_1002078_pt1:5000-15746 | contig 15746 bp, 20 predicted proteins | sample OrgLakmetagen594_FD_201829 | JGI IMG/M metagenome (GOLD analysis project Ga0307963, IMG submission 201829) | Saline water microbial communities from Organic Lake, Antarctica - #594 | ecosystem: Environmental > Aquatic > Non-marine Saline and Alkaline > Saline | place: Antarctica...
TGATGTGTGTCTGTGGTATGTGAGTGTGTGTGTATGTGGTATGAGTGTGTATGTGTGTGCCTTTTCTAGGCGCATGCATGTCCTTGTTATTCATGCATCCGCACTCACACACATGCTTGCACACACACATATACAAACAATGAGGCACATGCACACACCACAGTCTCACACACACTCACACATACACAAACAATGTGGCGCGCGCACACACACACACACACGCACACACACACACGCACACACACACACACACGCACACACACACCATTTGGCGTACACACACAGCAGCCGCAGAGCTGGCAGCATCTCAACGTCGACACTACAAAGCTCGTGGCTCTGGGAAGCAGAGGCAACCCCTGCCACCCCCTCAGCAGGAGCCCTTCCCTCAGGTGTGTGTGTGCATGTGTGTGTACGTGTGTGTATGGATGTATGTATGTGTGCGTGCGTGTGCTCGTGCGTGTGTATATATATGTGTGTAATGGTGTGCATGTGTTGATGTTTGCGCTCCCTGCTGTGTGCTGTGTGCATGCGTTGATGTCTCTGAAAAGAATATGAAAAGAAAAACATATGCAGGCAGTGAACAACCTCTCCCCACATAAATTAAAGAAAAGTCTAGAAATTTTCGTGTACTGTGCTGTGTGTGTCTTTGCTCTGGTATGCATGTGTATATTTGATTTGAATTGGGGGATAGGAGGAATGTTTGGATGGTTCTCCTGAGCCAGTTTACCTGCCTTTAAGACTGGAAGGACCTCCAGGCAAGTTTCTGAAATTGGTGCATGAATATATCTGGAACAGTATATATATACACCGTATATGACCGTATGTTTGGCGATTTCCCTGCTAAAAATACCGAATATACACCGTACATGTTATCAGTATTATAGTTATAGTTACCCCTAATTATCATCCCCACACAAGTGTGTGCGTGAGCAAAACAAGCTGTATGCAGCTTGACAGTGAAGGACATGTCTGAAGCATAAATCCTGCACCCTCACACTCAATTCTGGTGCAAAGAATGTATGTATTACAGATCCCACAACCCACGCACACGTACTCAAAAACACACGCACACGCACACGCACATGTGTACGCACACGCACATGCGTACGCACACAGGCACAGGCACCAGCATTTAAACCACGCACAAAATTTACACACACGCACTCACCACGCACACACGCACATACACGCACGCACACGCACATACTCACGCACACACACAACCACACACCCACACACCCACACACCCACACATAGACGCACACATACAAGCACATGTACACGCACACACAGACACACACACACACATACACATACACACACACACATACACACATGCACAGGGCAACGGAAGTGCTTCTACTTCAGATCACGCTGCGTTCCTGGCGCAGCAGCAGCAGCAAGCAGCAGCACACGTAAAGGTATGCTAGGAAGTTTTGTGATGTGACTTATGATGAAATAGCAGTGGAGTAGTGACGAAATGGTGAGTGGGTGTGTGACAACCATCGTCCTGTATTGGTGTGTGTGTGTGTATGTGTGTGTGTGTGTCAGTGTGTGCATGTCAGTGTGCGCATTTGTGTGTGCGCATCAACGAACCTTCCGCAGCTAGGCAGTGGAATGCGCAGCAAATTGGGTTGGGCACACAACCCCTCACACACACACGCACACACACACACACACACTCACACACATACATACATACACACACACACACACATACACACACACACACGCACACACACACAAACATGCATACAAACAAACACACATGCACACATACATGCGCACACTCACATACAGACACAAATACAGTCACTCACACACGGCCACGCATACACACATACGCACACGCACACTCTGTACCAACCGGCACATATTGAGCTCACTTTGACACACAAGATTGCTTCTTCACACATTGATGTACCCACAACATGAAGTTTTTCCATCGACGCGTATATTGCAGTGGAAGGCAGACGCACGTGCAGCCGCCCAGCAAGCAGCCGCAGCTCAAGCACCTCCTAGCAAACTCATGCACACGACGCACCTTCTCTCGCTCTGTGCACACTCTCGCAGTCGAAGGCAGACGCACGTGCAGCCGCCCAGCAAGCAGCCGCAGCTCAAGCACCTCCAAATAAACTCATTCACACGACGCACCTTCTCTCGCTCTGTGCACACTCTTGCAGTGGAAGGCAGACGCACGTGCAGCCGCTCAGCAAGCAGCTACAGCTCAAGCACCTCCCAGCAACCGTCAGGTCCAGGCCAGTGCTGCAAAGCTGAAAGGCAATGCAGACTATGCTGCTCAAAACTACCAAGCGGTGGGTGTTATACGAAAAGGGATTTGCTGGTATTTGTTAACTTAATCCAGTGTAGATGATGCTGAATATGCTGCTCAGAAGGAGGGAATGGTGGGTGTTTTGTGAGCGAGGGGTGTACTTTTCATTCGTTTTCATTCGTTTAACAAGTGCAAAGCAGTTGAATATGCACGCATTGGGTTTAACACAGGGTTGGTTAGAACCATAAATAAACGGTATATACATAGGGTTGGCCAGAACCTTATATAAACGGTATATACACGGTATTTTTGGCAGGGAAATCACCAAATATATGGTCATGTACAGGGTGTAAATACGGTCCTGGCCAACCCTATATATACGGTATTTATGGCAGGGAAATCACCAAATATACGGTCATGTACGGTGTATAAATACTGTCCTGGCCAACCATATATATACGGTATTTTTTGCAGAGAAATCACCAAATTTACGGTCGAATACGGTGTATATAAACGGTTTTGGCCAACCCTAGTGTAATATAAGGGGGAGTGTGCTTCTCATTCGTTATCTTTTTGCAGTGTAGATGATGCTGAATATGCTGCTCATAAGCACTGAGTGGTGGGTGTAACAAAAGTGGGAGTATGCTCTGTGTTGTAAGGCAACTCACAGAGCAAGTGATCTCATGCATTTCACCCCAGCGCGCTTTCTTGCACTGGGTGCTTTTTTTAAACAGGCTGAGGCTGCTTACTCCTCTCTCTTGCATTTCACCCCAGCGCGCTTTCTTGCTCTTTCTTGCACTGAGTGTTATAAATAAGGGTGGGTCATGACCTCGCCGAGACTCGCCGAGTGTGAAGCTCGCTTAGCCTCGGTGAGCCTCTTTCCCGGTGTGGAAGACACTCGTCGGCCAGCAAGGGTGTCCACTCTTTGGGCGGAGTCAGCCCCATCTCCCCAAAAATCCCCAAAAACCCCCAAATCCGAGTTTTTTGTGGCTAAATTGGCTGACAGGCCCATCTTTCAAACCAAGTATCTTCATTAATTATATGTATTTATTATTATAAAACACCAGGAAGAGTTAAAAAGGGGTGTGCAACAGGGTGGGGTGTAAACCAAAACCAAATTTCCTGGCTCACACGCCCATAATTTCCACCCGGTCTCAACGCTAATGAATATAAGTGAACAGCAGAAAAGGTGTTGGCTCAGTCCGTGCAGATTTGAGAAAGTAATTTTTTAACCGTATGCACCAACTAGGGCCTCCATAGCGAGTGCCGAGCTTTGTTGAGGCTCGCCGAGCCTCGCTGGCAAAAACATACACCCTTATTACCCACCCTTAGTTATAAAGGCTGAGGCTGCTTAATCCTCTCATGCATATCTTCCCAGCGCTCTTTCTTGCACGCACTGTTTTGAAGGCTGAGGCTGCTTACTCCTCTCATGCATATCTTCCCAGCGCGCTTTCTTGCACTGGGTGATTCTTTATAGGCTGAGGCTGCTTAGTCCTCTCTCATGCATTTCATCCCAGCGCGCTTTCTTGCAATGGGTGATTTATTTTACCGGCTGATCTGGGCTGAAGCTGCTTAATCCTCTCATGCATATCTTCCCTTTTCTCTTTCTTGCCGTACGTGTTTTGCAGGCTGAGGCTGCGTACTCCTCTGCGCTATCCCTGCTGTCTGCGGACAGCATTGGCGGCACTGAGGCGGCGGTGCTGCACAGTAACCGCGCGGGGGCACGCCTGATGGTGGGTGGGCTCGTGTGTGTGTGTGTGTGTGTGTGTGCAAGTATATGTGTGTGTTTATGTGTGTAAGTTTATGTGTGTGTATGTGTGTGTATGTATGTGTGAGGCACTGAGGCGGCGGTGCTGCACAGTAACCGCGCAGGGGCACGCCTGATGGTGGGTGGGCTCGTGTGTGTGTGTGCGTGTGTGTGTGTGTGTGTGTGTGCAAGTATATGTGTGTGTATGTGTGTGTGAGGCACTGAGGCGGCAGTGCTGCACAGCAACCGCGCGGGGGCACGCCTGATGGTGGGTGGGCTCGTGTGTGTGTGTGTGTGTGTAAGTATATGTGTGTGTGTAAGTTTATGTGTGTATATGTGTATGTGTATATATGTGTATATGTGTGTGTAATTATATGTGTGTGTATGTGTGTGTCCTTTCTAACCTGACTGGTAATGGAGTCAATGTGAGGTCAGACTAATTTCATTCCCAGGGTTGGCCAGAACCGTATATGTACGCCACACATGGCCGTACATTTGAAGTAATCCTTGCATAAACTACCGTATATGCACCGTACATATTTATGTTTCTGGCCAACCCTACTCATACCTGTTTGAGGTTCCACTGCGCGGATTGAAGCAAACACACACATGCTTATTATCAAAAAGTCACTGATACACACATAAATGCACAAACATACATGCACACACACGCACGCACGCACGCCTACACACGCACACACACACATCCACAATCACATATGCTCACATACCTCTCCCTTGATTATGTACATACGCATGCACACTAAAACACACACACTCTCTCTCTCACACACACACACACACACACACACACACACTCACAGGTCGGCAAGCCCGCAGCTGCGCTGTCTGACGCTTTGATGGCTGTGCAGCTTGACCCCAAGTTTTTTAAGGCCGTGTCGCGTGCAGCAACCTGCCACTGCAGGTCAGTGTGTGGGGGGGTGGGAGCGGAGATTATGTGTGTGTGTGTGTGTGTGTGTGTGTACGCGTGCGTGCAAATGTGAGTGTGGGTGCAAATGTGGGTGTGGGCGTGGATGTGGGTGTGGGTGTGGGTACGGATTTGGGTGTGAGTGTGGGTGTGGGAGCATGAGTGGATTTTTTAAGTCAGTGTCTGTGTGTGTTAGAGTGTAGGTGTGTGGTGTGTGAAAGTGGGTGATGTGGGTGTGGGTGTATCGGCTAAGTATTGATCCCTGGACGGTTTAGACGTAGAAAATATCATTAATATGAAGAAATATGTGTGCTACACAGAATGCTTGATGTAATGTTAGCGTGTATACTGACTCCAACCTGCTCACCATCAAGGAGTGCCAAGGTCACACACATGCATGCTCACACGCACAAATTCTCACATGCACACACACACATACACACACACACACACACACACACACACACACACACACACACACACACACACACACACACACACAAAAACAAACACACACAAACACAAAAACACATCATGGAAGTTCATCCCGTGCGGGAGCTGCACTTATTAAGCGAATTTTGGGTTTGTCTGGAGGGCCGATACCGGGCTAACCGGAGAAAAGCCAGGTTTCAAAGGAACCTGGCTCCGGGACGCCAGCATTAAATTAAAGTTGTTCATCCAGGCTGCCCGGAGGAAAAAGTGGTTGACAGAAAATGAGGCCCGGGGAAGTAGATGGTGTTAGAATTTGTGCGTGCGTGTGCATGCATGGCATTTGGCATATGTTTACTTAAGCCTGCAATGTGCCTGCAACGTGCATGTGCAAGCAGAAGCACGGTGCGTAAAGTTGTCAGTTTGACACGTCCTTACAAATGGTGGGGAATTGTTGAAATTTTGTTTGTGTAACATTGCCTGTGGTGCGTGTGCATGCGCGCATGGATGCACGCATGCGCGTCTGTCCTGTGCTTGTCATGCGCACGCATAAATTGACGTTGCTGTGACTGCTTCCTTAATGCTCAACAGCCTGGGCTGTGCTTTTGTGAAGGAATTTTTGTGAAAGAATTTTGTGAAGGAATTCTGTGAAGGGATGATGAAATTTTCTTCACTTTGGGGGAAAACAGCTGAAGGCTTGCCGCACAAAATTAATTTGGGGTGAGGGGAAAACTAAGGTTCTTCATACCCTGACGCACAAATGCGTTCCCACATCCTCACATGTGCGCACACATACACACACACATTAACAAACAAACACAAACGCACACATGCGTTCCCACATCCTCACATATGCACACACATACACACACATACACACACACACGTACACACACATGAGCATACACACACAAACACAAACGCACACATGCGTTCCCACATCCTCACACACACACACACACACACACACACACACACACACACACACACACACACACACACACACACACACACACACTCCTTCTTCGCAGGATGGGTGACTTTGCCTCCGCGAAACGCATCCTTGACAAAGTGCTTGACCGGCTTTCAGCCTCCAGCTCACATTTCCAGGTGCGTGGATGGGTGTTCAGGTGTGGGTGTGGGTGTGGGTTTGGCGATCTAGCCGTGTACATCTGTGTGTGTATGTGTGTGTGTGTGTGTGTGTGTGTGGTTGGTGGTGGTGGGGGGTCAAGTACGTGCGGGTGGGTGGTGTGAGGAAGTGTGGGTTTGGCAGCATGTATGTGTGTGTGTGTGTGTGGTTGGTGGTGGTGGGGGGTCAAGTACGTGTGGGTGGGTGGTGTGAGGAAGTGTGGGTTTGGCAGCATGTATATGTGTGTTTGCGTGGCTGTTGTGAGTGTGTCAGTGTGTGTATATGTGTGTGTGTGTGTTTGTGTCAGTTTCGGTGTGTGTATTTGTGGCCATACAAGAAGTGAAGGCCCCTACACACTCCCCGGACATGGTGGGCCATTTCACGTAACTGCACACATGCCACACGTGCTCAATTTGATGCAGGACATCTACAAGAAGCTGCACGAAGTGGAGGCCCTCACTCGCTCTATGGACATGGTGGGCCAGGCAGCTTTGAAGAACAAAGGAGATAGGGATGCCCTGGGAGCGGCGCTCAACATGCTGGATGCAGTACACCCACAGGTGTGTGTATGTATGTATGTGTGTGTATGTGTGTGTGTGCTCATCATGATTGTGTGGGCATGAGAGTGGGCGAATGGGTGTGATTGTGTGGGCATGTGTGTGGTTGTTTAATTGTGTGGGTAAGCGTACATGCTAGATGCGGTGCACCCACAGATGATTTATGGTGAGGGAATGGGAGTGTGTGTTTTTATGTACTAATTTTGATTGTGTGGGCATGTGTGTGTTTGTGTGTGCAATCATTCAAAGATATAGGAGTTCATAAGCAGCTCTGTTAACACATGAGGAGCGGTGCACTCACAGGTGTGCGTGGTATGGGCAATGCTGGATGCAGCGCCACATGCACATGCACACACATACATGCACGCACACGCATGTACATACGTATGCACATGTACGTAAGCAATCACGCGCACACACACAGACACACACACACACTGACACACACACACTGACACAGACACACACACACACACATAGTGTATAACAAGCCCATGTCCGCACTGCGCGTGCGTACGCTGTTTGCCTCAATCCATGAGCACGCGCACAGTGTATGCGCAAATAAATATGCACACATACATGCACATTAATACTTAAATAATGTTCAGCGAACCCATGGTCGTCCTGCTGCATGTGCGCTGCTTGCCTGAACCCACATGCGTTTAAACTACACTTCTTTGCGCACGCACACACACACGCACACACACACACAAACACACACACACGCACACATCAACACACACACACACACACACACACATGAACACGTAGGTGGTATACAGCAAACTCATAACCGTGCTGCGCGTGCGTACGCTGCTTGCTTGAACCCACATGCATTTACACTACACTTTTATGCGCGCACTCACACACACACGCGCGCACACACACACAAACATGAACACGCAGGTGGTATACAGCGGACCCATAACCGCGCTGCGCGTGCGTACGCTGCTTGCTTGAACCCACATGCATTTACACTACACTTCTATGCGCACACACACACGCACCCAAACATGAACACGCAGGTGGTGTACAGCGAACCCATGGCCGCGCTGCGCGTGCGTACGCTGCTTGCCTGCAACCGACCAAATGACGCTCTAGCCGCAATGGAGGTTCACTATGAGGCCCCCGGTTGTATAAAGGGGGCACCGTGGAGGGGGTGGATGAGCGTGCAGGCTCGCTACCACATTGGAGACCTGATGGTGAGTGTGTGTGCGTATGTATACGTGTTTATGTGTGTGTGTTTATGTGAGTGTGTGAGTGTGCTTGTCCATGAGGTTCACTATGAGGCCCCTGCTTGTATAAGGGGGGCACCGTGGAGGGGGTGGATGAGCGTGCAGGCTCGCTACCCCCAAAAAAACCTGATGGTGAGGTTGTGTGCGTATGTGTGTGTGTGTTTATGTGAGTGTGTGAGTGTGTGAGTGTGTGAGTGTGCTTGTCCATGAGGTGCACTATGAAGCCCCCGTTGTATAAAGGAACACCGTGGAGGGGGTAGGATGAGCGTGCAGGCTAGCTACCACCTTGGGGACCTGATGGTGTGTGTGTGTGTGTGCACTTGTGCGTGTGTGCACTTGTGCGTGTGTGCGTCCGTGTGCGCCCGTGTACATGTGTGTGCTGTGCGTGTGTGTCCACAACAAATTACCAAGCCAAATTGCGGCGTGAGTGTGTTTATAAGAGACTCCCCGTCGAGCGTTGCGTTGTTCAGGAGCAAGGCTTGATTAAGGGGGCATCCAGCGGTGCAGTGTGACGCATGAACACACACACATGCACACATGCACACACATGCATACACATGCACATGAATACACACACTTTGGACACACACATACTTACACACACACACACACACAAACACACACGCAAACACACACAGACACACACATACACACACATGCTCGCACGTACACACACACACACACACGCAAACACACACACACACGCTCGCATGTACATACACATGCACACCCAAATACACACTGCATCCTGTGCAGGGCGCCATGCAAATGAACAGCCGGCCCTCTCACGTACACACAAACGCACACGCACATGCACGCACACACACACACACATACACGCACGCACGCCCAAACACACTGCATCCTGTACAGGGCGCCATCCAAGCGCGTGAACAGCTGGCCCTCTCACGCATGCATACACACAGACACACACAGACACACACACACGCGTGTACGTACACATGCACACCCAAATGCACACTGCATCCTGTACAGGGCGCCATCCAAGCGTGTGAACAGCTGGCCCTCTCACGCGCGCACTCACATACACACACTGCAACCTCTGCAGGGCACCATATAAGCGTGTGAACAGCTGGCCCTCTCACGCGCGCACACACACATACGCGCGCGTGCACACACACACACACACACACACACACACACACACACACACACACGCTCGCATGTACTTACACATGCACACCCAAATGTACACACACTGCATCTTCTGCAGGGCGCCATCCAAGCGTGTGAACAGCTGGCCCTCTCATGCGTCCACACACACACATACACACACACACGCACACACACTGCATCCTCTGCAGGGCGCCATCCAAGCGTGTGAACAGCTGGCCCTTTCATGCATGCACACACACACACTGCATCCTCTGCAGGGCGCCATCCAAGCGTGTGAACAGCTGGCCCTCTCACGCATGCACACACACATACGCACACACATACACACACACACAAACACACACACACATACACACACACACTTACACACATACACACACACATATACACACACACTCTCGCATGTACGTACACATTCACACCCAAATGCACACACACTGCATCTTCTGCAGGGCGCCATCCAAGCGTGTGAACAGCTGGCCCTCTCATGCATCCACACAAACACACACACACACACACACACACACACACACACACACACACACTGCATCCTCTGCAGGGCGCCATCCAAGCAAGTGAACAGCTGGCCCTCTCATGCATGCACACACACACACACACACACACACACACACACACACACACACACACTGCATCCTCCGCAGGGCGCCATCCAAGCAAGTGAACAGCTGGCCCTCTCATGCATGCGCACACACACTGAATCCTCTGCAGGGCGCCATCCAAGCAAGTGAACAGCTGGCCCTCAAGCTCGACCTCCGTGCTAAGCAGTCCAGCAGCGGTGGTGAGTAACAAGGCGTAACACTGAAGGCTAGTGCTATTGTGCTGTCAAGTGCTTGCGATGGTTAACGGACTTCCTGTTTGTGTTGTCTCTTGCTCGTTCTCTTTTTTTATCATAAACGCACTGCTAGCGCTTGAGTCACTGAATGATTTTTTTATTTGTTGAGGCACAGGATAATTTGCCGCACGCATCACTTACTTACATTAATGTACACACACCACACACACTCACACACACACACACGCACACACACACGAACACACACACACACAATGTACATGCAGAGCTGGATGCAGAGGCAGCAGCTTTTGGAGGGAATAGCGAAGCTGCACTTGATTTTGCCGCCCTCCGTTTGCCCACCAAGGTGTATTTCGCGTTTGTGTGTGTGTGTGTGTGTGTGTGTGTGTGTGTGTTGGTGTACGCGCGTTTTTAAATGTGTGCGTGTGTGTGTGCATGCAAGCATGCATGCGGGCGTGCATGTACATGTATGAGTGTGTGCATGTGCTCGTGCATGTG
>Ga0307963_1002079_pt1:5000-15742 | contig 15742 bp, 14 predicted proteins | sample OrgLakmetagen594_FD_201829 | JGI IMG/M metagenome (GOLD analysis project Ga0307963, IMG submission 201829) | Saline water microbial communities from Organic Lake, Antarctica - #594 | ecosystem: Environmental > Aquatic > Non-marine Saline and Alkaline > Saline | place: Antarctica...
GTGCCTCCCCCCCTCCCCAACTACGATTACGACCGCAAGTACGACGGGCTCACGCAACGCCTGTACAGTGTGCCTTCAAGACAGGTGGGTAATGGGGTGCGGGTGGGTGTGGATGTGGGTGTGGGTGTGGGTGGGTGTGGGTGTGGGTGTGGTGTGGGTGTGGGTGTGGGTGTGGGTGTGTGCGTGTGCGTGTGTGTCTGTATGTGTATGCGTGCAGTGTATGTGTTTGTGTATGTGAATGGGTGTGCGTGCATTAGTGGTTGGGTGTGTGTGAGGAGGTTGCGTACCTTTTTCAGGGGTCTTTACAGCGATTCTCAGGTCTAAGGGTTACCATCAGCCCAGCCAAGCTTGGGGAAGAAAAAGGAAAGCGAAAGGGAAAGGAACGCTTAATGTGTGTGTGTTTGTGTGCGTGCGTGCGTGCATGCGTGCATGTGTGTGTGTGAATGGTGTTAGCACTACGGCATGAATTACAAAGTGACTAAGTAGCACATGAACACGTGAGTAACACATGAGCACATGAAGCTTCAGTGATGCAGCTGTTAAGTGACGCAAAGGCAACTGTCAGTCGATTCAAAGCAGCAGACAGGGCTGGCCTTACTGCTGCTTTGAATCATCTCCTTTATTTTGCCTTTTTCACTCACCTTTTTCAACCGTCGATTCAGAGCGTTTGAGGCTACTCCTCACAAGGGCTCGAGTACATTCATGAACCTCAAGGGTGCAGCACACACACACACACACAAACACACACACACATATACACACACACATACACACACAAAAACACACTCACACAGTTGTCCCTCGCGGATTGCTTCCAATTTGAGTCCACCCCAGACGCCAGGACGGTTGTGCTGGAACGGCTGCAAACGTTTGGATTCATAGAGAAGGAGGTCAAAGGAGACGGCAATTGCCAGGTAGCTCGCCTTCGTGATGTGTTTTGTGTGTGTATGTGTGTATGTGCCTCGAAACTCGACTGGTCAGTTGCCCCATCTATCTATTTTGACCATTTCTGCTTCTACTCGCAACTTGTCTCTTCAATCATCCAAACTCCTGCTTTGCAGCCTCACAGATTGTCTGTACGGTGATTTCAGCAATCATGGGCTTTTGTGCACTCTCCACGCAACTGATCCATTCCAAATGTTTAGGGTTGGCCAGAACCATATATATACGATGTATATACGGTGTCTTTGGCAGGAAAATCAACAAAAATATACGGTCATATACGGTGTATATATACGGTTCTGGCCAACCCTACAAATGTTCAACTTTCCACCACTGTAGCAAACATGAATGCACCTCACTGTAACCTCTCACTGTAGTAAACATGAATGCACCTCGCTGTAGCCTTTCAATGAATGAACCTCACTGTAGCCTCTTACCGTAGCCTCTCACTGATTGCACCTCACTGAATGCACCTCACTGAATGCACCACTGAAAGTACCACTGATTGTACCTTGCTGTAGCCTCTCACTGATTGCACCTCACTGATTGCACCTCACTGAATGCAACTCACTGAATGCAACTCAATGTAGCCTTTCACTGAATGCACCTTACTGTAGCCGCTCACTGAATGCACCTCACTGAATGCACCACTGAAAGCACCACTGATTGCACCTTGCTGCAGCCTCTCACTGATTGCACCTCACTGAATGCAACTCAATGTAGCCTTTCACTGAATGCACCTCACCGTAGCCTGTCAGATCAGCTGTGCAGTGAAACCAGCAACCCTAGGCTTTCGTATCAATCCACACAACATTTCCCATTTCAATCGATCAAACCACCACAACACAAATGCGGCTGCACAGGCTCGCCAACCAGCTGCTGAGGCTACCTCAATTCTAGGCTTTCAAAGCACTCCTACACACATCTGTTTCATCCAACTGCTCAGATCACAACAACACAAATGCAGTTTCACAGGCTTGCCAACCAGCTGTAAGAAAAAAGAAAGGAGAAACACTGCGCGGGCGGTGAAAAACCACTCCCCACATTAACTAAGAAAAAAGAGGCCCACTTTGGTTCTGAGTAACTGTGTATATTGTGACTCCAGTAGTATTAGGCCTTGTGCCGCTCCACACAACTATCTGCTCCTCTTAATTGCGCGAGCCACCACAACACAAATGCAAATGCAATTGCACAGGCTCCGTAACCAGCTGTACCGTGACTCCAGCAATTTCAGGCCTTGTGTCGCTCCACACAGCTGCTCCTTTTGATAGCTCAAACCACCACAAAGCAAAAAGCGAACTAATAATAAGTCTGTATTGTTATGATTGCAGTTCCGTAGCCTCTCGGACCAGCTGTACGGCAACTCAAGCCACCACAGGCACGTGAGAGCGGTCGTTGTCGGCCACTTGCTAGCAAACAAGGGGGCTTACGCACCTTTCGTGAACCAGTGAGTTTTGGGCTGAGAATGGTTTTAGGGCCTGCATGTGCACCTTCTGTGAGCCAGTGGAGTGACGAGGGTTATGTGTCATGTGCGTGTGTGTGTATGCGTGTATGTGGATGTGACAATACTAATGTGTCTGTGTATGTATGTGAGTGTGTGTGTATGTGTGTGTGTGTGTGTTCCCACGCGCGCTTGTTGCATGCTTTATACCTCTATACTGACCCCTTTTTAAAGTAGACAACAGCAAATAACAGTGTATGTATATGTTTTAGTGTGTGTTTGTGTGTTTGTGTGTGTGTGTGTGTGTGTGTGTGTGTGTGCCCACGCGCGCTTGTTGCATACTTTATACCTCTATACTGACCCCTTTTCTAAGTAGACAACAGCAAAAAACACCTTTGGCACACCTCAAAGCATACAACAGCAGTAAACACCTTAGGCACCTCTAAGCAGGGATGTGTCATACAGCGTATTCGTATTATACACCGTATCGTATTTAACGCGTATTTTACTGTATTGAACAAAGCGGGCCGTATTATACTATTGCAAATTTGCCTTTTTTGCCGTTTTTCGGCCTTTTTAGGCAATTTCCGCCCCATCGACGGTCTTCAATGAGCTTCCAATGCTATTATATAATATGTTAATAATACTACATTGGAGAAAATTGGGGACGTTTTGGGTGATTTTGGGGCGAATCGGGTCCGTTTTGGGTCAAAAATCGGCACTCCCAATATTGCTTAAAAATACGGTTGTATTATACGCGTATTCCGTATTTAATGCGTATTTTACCGTATTGAACGTCCCAAATGACCGTATGACACATCCCTGCCTTTAAGTATGCAACAGCAAAAAAACGCAGACACACCTCTAAGTATACAACAGCAAAGAAATCCTGGACAAGCACATAACAACATTTAAAAAATTTGGGCACACCTCAAACCTCTCAAACTCACTGCTGCTCCCGCTCCATGTGCCCCCCTCCGCTCTGCCCCCACAGCCCCTCATCCAAATCATACTGCAGTGAAATAGTCACATTATACACAAGCAAAATGTTTGCGCCTTTCGTCCCTCTCCTTTTCAAACTCACTGCTGCTCCCGCTCCATGTGCTCCCCTCCCTTTCCCCCTGCAGCACCTCATTTGAAGCATACTGCAGTGAAATAGTCACATTATACACAAGCAAAATGTTTGCGCCTTTCGTCCCTCTCCTTTTCAAACTCACTGCTGCTCCCGCTCCATGTGCTCCCCTCCCTTTACCCCTGCAGCACCTCATTTGAAGCATACTGCAGTGAAATGGCAACGCAAGGCACCTGGGGTGATAATGTGACTTTACAGGTGGGCTTTAAAACTTACATTCTCGATGTCACGACTCGGCTCAGGCCCTCGCTGGAAAAAGAAAAGAAATGTTGATGTAACAACTCGGCATAGGCCCTCGCTGGAAAAAGAAAAGAAATGTTGATGTAACAACTCGACACAAGCTCTTACTTGAAAAAGAAAAAAATAACTACGCAGGCAGTGAAAATTACTCCCCACAATATTTAAATGGAAATAAGGCTGGTCTTGCTTGACACCCTCATCCCTGTACGTCTCAGTCCTTTGGTTGTGCCCAATGTTTGACGCAGAGTGTGCATAATGCTTTTCGATGCAAAAGCGTTTTTCCGTACTTTCAATGTAAAAGTGTTTTCTCATGCTTTGTGCTAAAATGTTTTTCCATGTGCACACTATAGATGCAACAGCCCTCCCCGTGTTATAATGCAATGAGCATTTTGAGGATTGACAACATGAGAATTCCATTTTGGCACACTGACGCATGCATCAAAATTGGGCTGCTAACAGGCAGCTGCAGACCACTTTGGGCTCAAGATTTACATCATCACCTCTTACAAGGTAGGAAGGCTTGTGCGCCAAAACGTTTTCACCTCCTCAAGGTACACAAATAGGGTTGGCCAGAAATGTACATATGCACCGCATTCAACCGTATATTTGGTGATTACCCTGCCGAAAATGCTGTGCATTTACCGTAATTAGTATATGTTTTTAGCCAACCATATACACAAGCTGTGTGTGCGTGTCCATGCCTGTCAGGTGGCTTTTCCTCATCATACTGTCATACGATCTTTTGAAGCATCCGTTCTTGTGGTACAAGGTTGTGGTGCCTATAGGTTGTGGTGCAAGGTTGTGGTGCAAGGTTGTGGTGCAAGGTTGTGGTGCAAGGTTGTGGTACAAGGTTGTGGTGCAAGGTTGTGGTACAAGGTTGTGGTGCAAGGTTGTGGTGCAAGGTTGTGGTACAAGGTTGTGGTGCAAGGTTGTGGTGCAAGGTTGTGGTGCAAGGTTGTGGTGCAAGGTTGTGGTTCAAGGTTGTGGTGCAAGGTTGTGGTGCAAGGTTGTGGTACAAGGTTGTGGTGCAAGGTTGTGGTGCAAGGTTGTGGTGCAAAGTTGTGGTGCAAGGTTGTGGTGCAAGGTTGTGGTACAAGGTTGTGGTGCAAGGTTGTGGTGCAAGGTTGTGGTGCAAGGTTGTGGTACAAGGTTGTGGTGCAAGGTTGTGGTGCAAGGTTGTGGTGCAAGGTTGTGGTGCAAGGTTGTGGTTCAAGGTTGTGGTACAAGGTTGTGCTACAAGGTTGTGGTGCAAGGTTGTGGTACCTATAGGTTGAGCAGCCATGCCAGACTGGAGGCCTTTGCAATCCAAACCAAACTAAAACTAAACTAAAATAAACTTGTGGTACAAACAGGAATCAATTGACCCAAGGGTCAAACCTAACAAACTGCTGCACGTGTTGCAAAATTCTTCACAGGAAAAGTACGTCGTGGTCATTAATCCGTCGCAAGCACGTTCCCAGCGCCTTTTGTACTTGTCCTTCTGGGCTGAGGTGTGACGTTGTTTGTGAATTTTGAGTCACAAAGACTAAATCTGCGTGCGTTCCTGCTGCTGCTGCTGCTGCTGGAACAATGAAAGTGCAGTGAGACTTCCTTTTTTCGTGGCTAGACACCAGCTCTCCTTTAAATGAAACATGGCTTCCCTTAAAACACCCCCTTGACGTGTAGACTGGTTGCACTGCTTGAGCAGCTCCTCTCTCCAAATCTCTTTTACGCATGCACTCCAACTTTCTACAAAAAAAAAGCTGCCGAGGATCCAGGGTGTTAGTCGACTTCTCAATGCCTGGTACTACAGCTGTGCAAACGTGCAAACAATGTGCATTATTGCCACACATTGCGCAAACATTTTATAACGGCATGAATCTTATTTTGCTTGTTTCTTACAAACACGTTCTTTGCTGTCGCACATTGCGCAGACATTCCATAATGGTGTAAATGTTCTATTTGTTCTTTCCTCGTCTTCTAAACACGTTCTTTACTGTCACACACACTTAACTGTCACACACTTTGGCAGGCCCACTACAACTCGCTGTACCATCAGGAAGACGCACATTTAATCCACAAGTCGCCCAAAGTACTAGGGAGCAAAAGGCTTGCAAAACTGGTCCATCATAAGTGATGCACCCACGGTAGTACCGGCAAACCTTGCGTACATGTTGTGTGGGCCAGTGGCCTATTGTTTGTCAGTGCTGCTCTGAATTTTGCTTATTGTTTTTCTTGTTTATTTCCGTGCGTACTGGTTTTTATTCCTGGAAGAAATGCTTTTTTATTGTGCAGGTCGAGCGATCTGCAACAAACTCAACATGCTAAATGCTGTGATTGTCTGGTATGTGGTCACTTATTTAACAAGGCTTCGCCAAGTAGGCAAAGTATAATTTATCACTCTTGGTTAAGTGCGGTACTTTATTCACACTTATTTTGGTGCGAGCAATGGTGCAATGGTGTACAAATCATTATTTTGATCAGCAGTTTTGTATGGATGCTGTACATTGCAGTTTTTGATTGGAGAGCAACAAGTGCCTATTATTTGCATCATTTTGAAATGACAGGATGAAAGAAACCTGTAAACGCTATCGGCATGGGTCAGCTAGGAAAGGATGTCGTTGGCAGAACAAAAGTATTCAGCCATGCAAAGGAAGCTTCTATTTACATAGTTGCATAGATATAAGCAGCTACCTTGTTGTATGACCTTTGGCATCATCTCATAAAGGGAGTGAAAGCACAGCAATGGAAAAGAATGCGAGACATAATCACTTTCTTAAGGCAGTGCAAACCACTCCCCACATCAATTAAGGAAAAGGAGCCACTTTGGTGCTGGATATCGTAATACTCCTGCACCGTGGAAGCAAGGAAATTCAATAACGATGAAGAGGGAGCCATTGACGAATGCAGCCGTGGTCTGAGACCGGCTCCTGATGAAGGATGGTAATTGTACTGGAAAGTGCGCGTTTGGTATGGACAAGTTTAGCAGCGTAGTTTATGATAGGTCTAGCCTTTATGGAGCATGCATGGAAGTAAATGTTTTTTACTATCAGTCCTTGAGAGAGGTTCTGTCATGCGCGTGAATGTTGTAGATGGTGCCATTCACTTCCAATCGAATACTTTCCAGTAGAGGAGAAGTTTAATTGTAATCAGTAGAAAAGAAAAGAAAAAACTACGCAGGCAGCGAAAACCACTCCCCACATTAATTAAGGAAAAGGAGCCACTTTGGTACCGAGTACCGTAAAGCTCCTCCACCGCGAGAAGGAAAGGAAAAATCAATGGGGATCAGGAGGGTTGCAGGCTTGGCCTGAAACCGGCTCCTGATGAGAGTTGATAACAGTGCTGGAAAGCGCATGTCTAGTATGGACAAGTTTAAAAGCAAAGTTTACAAAGTGCAATTGTAATCAGTACCAACGTGGCCTGTATAGTTTTTTTTCCAATGTCACACGGTGGCTCCTTGCTTCACGTACGCGGGGTCTGGTCTTCGTTGAGTTTCGTTCTTTCTCTCTTGTGTAACAGATATTCTTGTTCTGTGCCGCTTTATATGGCCATCCTCTTGCCATTCCTTATTGTTCAGCGAGGAGTGCACTAGGGCTCAAGGAACCCACTCCAGCCAGGGCCTCGAAGTGCTGGTCTACACCACAGCACTCATGAAAAAACGAAGCCTACATGCAATCAGATCCGCAACGAAAACCATACAGATGAGACGAGACATCATTGAACACAACTCCCAAAAATATCTGCCAGTGAGCAAAACTCCTGTGGTGGTCTGCAGGCCTCTGCCTCCTAACCACCTGATCCCCACTGAAAAGCTTCTCGTACTTTATTCCCCAGGTGGGATGTTGTGTGTCTCTGCATCCGTTGGGTGGTGCAGAACACAAAACAATATCCTAATCCATGCCGGTAGTGTTTACGGTATCTGCGTTCTTTTTCTTTAACGGCTTACAGTATATAACTTGCACTACCTGTGACGGAGTTTTACGGTACCCAGTACCAAAGTACAAGTAAAAGTATATGCTGGGAAACACCAGCGTGCATTCAGGAAAGGCTCTCAATTAGTACTAGTAACCATCGTGGTGGTGGAGGAGCTTTACGGTACTCGGTACCAAAAGTGGCTCCTTTTCCTTAATTAATGTGGGGAGTAGTTTTCACTGCCTGCGTAGTTTTTTCTTCTTCTTAATTAACGCGGGGAGTGGTTTTTGCTTCACTGCCTGCGTAATTCTGTTGTATATCACTACCTAGGAATCGTAGAATTGCTCATATCGCTTTCCCATTTATATCTGCATTCTTTTTGAGAGCCGGAAAAATTGTGCAAACATGACAAGGAGGCTGATCCATCCCGTAAACTCAGAGTTAGACTAATTCCACTAAAACCCAGTATGCTGGTTAACAAAACACTCGCCAATTGTTTGCAGGCAGGCTCATGCAAAAATATGTTGCAAGCCGTCAACAGAGAATAGCATCACTTCTTTCACCCATAGTTATCGTGTAAGCGGTACAAACACGACATAATCACAAGAACACACATGCACTGCCGCCTCTGACCTGATCAGCATGATGACAGGCTTCGTTACATCATCCCTGCCATCCAGAAATCGACACAATTAAATTTAATCCAGGAATTATGTCACAATGCCCTCTGCACGGCCTTAAAAAAGCTCCGCTCTAAATCTACAATGTACTACTGCTACAGGCGGGCAAGTGCAACTCACCACAGCAGCCTAGGGCTTAAACCCAAAGGACGATAAAACGCTCCATCTGCTGGGCTTAGCAAAGCTACATGACAAAAAATAACCCAAACATCAGCTGGTGTACACTGTACACTGGTAAGAACAACGCACGACATATTCGAAAGACAAATCACCACAAAAGCATGTACATTAAGCAGAAAGAATGATGGTTACACAGACAAAGGCCTTCCACAAAGCCTACCTTCCCGGTGTTAAATTTTCTTCCCCGCTCTTCTTTTTTCATCAATTTATCACAATATAACAAAGGATTCACAAGCCTACTTTCCGGGTTTCAAACATTGTGTTTCCCAGCCGAAACAGATCTCACGAAACCAGCGCCAGACAGGCGGCCGTCACTCCTGTCACGCACAATCAAAGGTGCGCCCTCACACAACCACTCTGGTCGGTGCACAAACCTGCGTGAACAAACAGGGTTGGTGTATGGGTAGAAATACAAATCTGCCACGCACAATCAAAGGTGCGCTTTCGCACAACCACTCTGGTCGGTGCACAAACCTGCGTGAACAAACAGGGTTGGTTTATGGGTAGAAATACAAATCTGCCACGCACAATCAAAGGTGCGCCCTCGCACAACCACTCTGGTCGGTGCACAAACCTGCGTGAACAAACAGGGTTGGTTTTTGGGTAGAAATACAAATCTGCCACGCACAATCAAAGGTGCGCCCTCGCACAACCACTCTGGTCGGTGCACAAACCTGTGTTAACAAACAGGGTTGGTTTATGGGTAACATTCGAATGGATGACTCAGCATGCACGCTTCTGTGCACGTGCACGTACACACACACCCACACCCACTCACACACACGCACGCACAAGCCTACACGTGCATGCATGCTTCTGTAAGACTGCAAAAAGGGGGAGGGAGGAGCCAACAGCTCAAAGGTCAGTACCACAATCCAAGTACCTTTAGGCTTTATTATATCCCCCACTGACCTAAACGTCGCCGTTGCAATGCAGCCGACATCTTGGTGGGGCCCTCTGCCCCCTCTCCTTTCTGCCCCTCTTGACTCATTAGTAGAATGTGTGCCACCTGCCGCAGCCAAGGTGCTTTCCTCCAAAGGCCCTGCTCCCTCCATACCACTGTCCACGTTGCTGCTACCACTCACGCCCCTGCAATGAAGACGTCAAAGCAGAAGGTGCGGTGTGATATGTGTATGTGTGTATGTGTGTATGTATGTATGTATTGTGTGTGCTGTACTTCATGAAAATTTGTGTGCTGCACTTGATGAAAAATTGTTTCGTTGTGCAAACCACGTTGCTGCTGGCCCCTCACGCCACTGCAACAAAGGCTTGAAATCAGAAGGCTTGAAAACAAAAGGCTTGAGACAGGCAGCTTGAAAACAGAAGGGTTGAAAACATTGATTAGGCCCAACGTGATACTCGTGCGTGTGTGCCTGTGTAAATGCCGCTCAACCACCAATAGGTGTGAAACGGCGTGCACTTGCACATATAATGCCAAACAAGTGACACTCAGAGTTCCAAAAATGCTTTCTAAAATCCTGGACACGCCCTTTTCGCGACTAAATTTGTTGCCCCCCCTACAGCTAAACGACAAGGCGTAGACGCACAAGGACGCTAGCACAAATACGCCCACGGCATACACACAACGGACACACACACGACAATCACACACAGAGTTTATACACACACTCTACACCCACCGTCCAGCATAACTGCCAACCAAAGCAGCAGCTGCTTTCATGCCTGCAGAAAGAGTCAGCTCTGCACCGGTGCGGGAACCTCCGTGCATGTGAGTGGCGCTGCAGCATACTGCAGCAGAAGAGGACTCCTCCTCCTGTAGTGTGTGTGTGTTTTTGTGTGTGTGTGTGTGCGCGTGTGTGTGTGTGCGTGTGCGTGTGTGTGTACGTGCCTGGGCGCGTGTGTGTGTGTGTGTGTGTGTGCGTGTGTGTGTGTGTGTGTGTGTGTGTGTGTGTGTGTGTGTCAATTTGTGTATGTGAATAAGTGAATGAGCGAGTGAGTGCGTAAGTGAGTGAGTGAGTGAGTGAGTGAGTGAGTGAGTGAGTGAGTGAGTGAGTGAGTGAGTGAGTGAGTGAGTGTACAAGTGTGTGTGCTTGTGTTTGTATATAGATGCGTGCTTCCCTTTTGTTTGCATGAGTATGTGAAAAGGTTTGGCCACCGAGCACGTCACCATTATGACGTGCATACATATATATATACATGTAGTGTGTGTGTGTGTGTGTATATATATATATATATATATATATATATATATATATATATATATTATATGTGTGTG
>Ga0307963_1002083_pt1 | contig 15730 bp, 17 predicted proteins | sample OrgLakmetagen594_FD_201829 | JGI IMG/M metagenome (GOLD analysis project Ga0307963, IMG submission 201829) | Saline water microbial communities from Organic Lake, Antarctica - #594 | ecosystem: Environmental > Aquatic > Non-marine Saline and Alkaline > Saline | place: Antarctica: Organic Lake...
CCCCTTCCCCCTCTCCTCCTCCCCTTCTTGCCCCTCCAACCACTCCACTACCACCACCATTGCCACCAATCTCCACACTGCTGTCACCGTGCGCATCCTGCGCATCCTCCCCCCCTTCCACTCCCACAGACAACCTGCCATCTCCAACCCTCCCACCTCTTCCGATAGAAAGTTCCGTCGTCAGCCCTGCCCTAGACACACCACCACCACCACCACCACCACCACCACCACCACCACCACCACCACTTCCACCCGCAGAAACTGGGGCCTCCCTGCCTAGTGCCCTTCTCAAACGTGCACCGACACGCTGCCACTGCTTGGCTGCCCACGCGCGGATGCCTGCGCATTGCATGGACAAATGCAATGACAAATTTGGACGCTGATGTTGTGATCAGGACTGTCAGGGGGGCATTCGAGTCTAATCCATTCGGATCTATTCTATTCAAGTCTATAGACATTGTTTAGGCAGTTGGCTTCCACGCACTCAAAACAAAGGAACTATTTTAAAGGTCACTGTTAATTGCACGCATGCAGGAGTCAGTGTGCAAATGTGCGCATGTAATCAAGCGCCTTAAGCCTGTGTGTGAATCAAGTCTCTTGCACTGCTCCCTACCCGCATTTCCCATGTAGTACGTCTTCTTGGCTCCATCGATCACCACAACCGCACCAAGGGCATCACAAGCACCTGAGGCAGCAGCAGTTCAGTGTGTGTATGTGAGTGCGCGGGTGTGATTGTGCGGGCGTGTGTGTGTGTGCGTGTGTGTGTGTGCGTGTGTGTATGTGTGTGCGTGCATATGCATGTGTGTGTGAAATTACGTATGCGTGTGTGTGTGCTTATGTGTGCGTGTGAGTATTGTGTGTTTATGTGTGTATGTATGTACGTCCTCATTCAATTATGCCACGATGCACCATTAAAAGGCACGGCACGTCTTCCACCATTTCCCCACTCCTTGGGGTAATTATGAACTGACATGTAGAATAGGCAGGTAAGGGGTTATGTCTGTACGTCCTATTCACATTTGCATCTGTAAAGGTTCCTCATGTACCTTTTATTAGCGGATCCATACCCCACACTTCATGACTCAACCCAAAGTCTTTATTTTCATCGACCCCGCACAACCCCGCAGGGTGAAACAAAAAGACATAAAGGTATATCAAAACTTATTGCAGTCACCCCACAGGGTCAAACACGGTTTGGGCAAGGTATTCAGAAAAAAGGTACGGTACATGTGATATTTCGTAAATAATCGGGTCCAGTGATTTTTCACAAACAATACAGTGATGTCTCACAAGAAATCATGTCTAGTGATTTTTCACAAACAACACAGTCATACTTTGAAAAGAATTAAGTACAGTGAAGATGTGGCGCCTCACCATTTACAATAAATCCCATTGATGTGGTGCCTCACCGTTTGCTTCCACCACCTTTTACATTGTACGTGACGCAGCAGACACATCTGCGTTTGTGCTTACACACACGATATGTATGAGTAGGGTTGGCTCCAAACCGTATATATATATATGATTAGGGTCAGCTCAAACCGTTTATTGAGTGATATGAGTAGGGTCAGCTCAAACCGTACATTTACGCAGCACCGCGTATAAAAGCATGAGGATGTTGCAGCATACACATGCCCACGCTTCACTACAAACTTGCCATGACCTCCAACACTGCCATGACCTCCAGCACTCTTGCACTGCCATGACCTCCAACACTGCCATGCACTGCACTGCCATGACCTCCATGCACTGCCATGCCCTCCACCACTGCCATGACCTCCAACACTCTTGCACACTGCAATGCAGAGTCTAAGAAATCACTCAACCACGCCACTGAACCACGAAAGCCATGCATTTGCTCATGGGCATTTGTGAGTCCGACACAGAGAACAATTTTTTTCCTCCGGCCAATCAGGTGCATATCTGCATATATGACACATGTTCCAGAAGCTTGTATCGACATGCCACGTACTCCATCCTCGTCAGTTTCTCACACGACAGCTTCATTCACCCAACACCAAACAGCTTGAGCACCAAACACACACACGCATACACACACAGCATGCCCCTTTGCGTCACGTGTGTGTGTGTGTGTGTGTGTGTGTGTATGTGTGTGTGTGTGTCTTATGTGTGCGTGCGTGCGTGCGCTTTGGTCACACACACGTGCATGTGTGCACATAGTCGCTTTTGTGCATGCATGACAGACACCCAAGCGCACCTCTCTGCACCGCCAGCCTCTCTGCACGCACATCCTTGTCTTCATCTTCCAATCCATCATCTAGATCGAGCTCCAGACCCTGATCAGCCCTCAGATCCCCCCCTCCATCTGCACCATGACCCCCTCCCCACCCTACTCCCTCGCCTCCCTCAACGGATCCAGCTAACAGGGGCTGCTCAAGTGCATGTGGGCCTTTCTTGGTGTCAGTGGTGGCCCCCGAGGCGTGCCTATTTGTGTGCATGCGTGCCAGCAGCTGACGGGACATCAGCGTGCGAGCCCAGGTTGTGAGGCCTGAGTCGAGCAGGACAACGAGGCCAAAGTACACCACGGCCTGCGGTGGCACACACACACACACACACAGACACAGACACACATAGTTGGTACGGATGTGGGGTGGTGCTTGATCAATATGCGTGATAATTAATCATGAGTAGGGACACTAAAGCCAAAGCACGCAATGGCTTGTGTTGGTAGTAGATCACATTTAGGGTAATTGATTAAGACGGAAATGTGGTGGTGATTAGGACTATCAAAGCCTCTTGTGGTAATCAATACAGTTGTGGGAAACTCGAGTGATGCACTGATGTTTAATACGGAGCAGGCCACTTGTGATGGCTGGGTCAATTATGACTGCTCATGAAAACGGGTGCTTTGCTTATGAACATCTTTACACCTGCTTCCACATAACTAGGGTTATCCAGAACTATATATATATTAAGAGAAAATTGTTGGCAGGGGTTTTCCAGATATACGGTCATATATGGTGTATATTGTATATGTACGGTTCTGGCCAACCCTGCACAAGACACCAGCAGAGCCATGTGAGGCTCAGTGTCTTGTCTTGTCCTTGGCGTGCTTGTCTTGTCCATGGCGTGCAATTTGTGCATTACCACACACCCCCGCAGAGCCACGTGAGGCTTAGTGTCTTATCTTGTCATGTGTGCGAGTTTGTGCATGACCACACATCCGCAGTGCCATGTGAGGCTTAGTGCCGTGTCTTGGCATGCGTGCAATTTGTGCATAACCAGCAGTACCCAACCAAGTGCCAACAATATAAATCGTTGAGCGTCCTTTGAAACGTGCTTACACTTGAAGCAAAGAAAGCACGAAATGCATACCGCAGCTGCTCCTGATCACCTGCAGCGCCATGTGAGGCTTAGTGTCTCGTCATTCGTACAATCTGTGCACTACCACACACCTGCAGCACAATGTGAGGCTTAGTGTCTTGTCTTGGCATGGTGTAATTTGTGCACAACCACACACCTGCAGCGCCATGTGAGCCAGGGGGCTGCCAGTGACGTTGTAGGACCAAGGATCCGTCTCACGAGGAATGGGCAGTGGCATCGTGCTGGTGTATGTCTGTAACGCCGCAGCGCATATGCAAGTGTATGTGTGTGTGTTTGGGTGTGTGTATGTGTGTGTGTGCGTGTGTGTGTGTGTGTGTGTGTGAGAGTGTAGGACCAAGGATCCGTCTCACGAGGAATGGGCAGTGGCATCGTGCTGGTGTATGTCTGTAACGCCGCAGCGCATATGCAAGTGTATGTGTGTGTTTGTGTGTGTATGTGTGTGTGTGTGTGCGTGTGTGTGTGTGCTTGCATGTGGAATACAACTTTGCTTAGTGTATCGTGTTTGCAATGGTGCTTAAATCCAAAGTAAATGTGAAAATGTGTATGCAGATGGTGATGGTGAATACAATTGATTGAGTTAAATGCAGAACTCATGGAGAAATGACGTGGATTTTATTTACCACACCCCGACGAGATAAGGGTGCAGAGCGACTGTATAATTGGCCTGTCTGTGCAATCGGGTCCTTTGATGAAAGAGGACACACACACACACACACACCTGAGACACGTCAAACACGCCCTTGGCGAAGCAGAAATGCGGCGACAGAAGGCGGAAGGTGGCCTTGATCCAGGTGTTTGCAAACTTCAGGCCCGCAGGCTGCAAGGAGCATGAACAGGAGCATGAACAGGAGCATAAACAGAAGCATGAATAGGAGCATAAACAGAAGCATGAACAGGAGCATGAACAGGAGCATGAACAGGAGCACAGACAGGAGCATGAACAGGAGCACGAACAGGAGCATAAACAGGAGCATGAACAGGAGCATGAACAGGAGCACAAACAGGAGCATAAACAGGAGCATGAACAGGAGCATGAACAGGAGCACAAACAGGAGCATAAACAGGAGCGTTAACAGGAGCATTAACAGGAGCATTAACAGGAGCATAAAACAGGAGCATGAACAGGCGCATGAACAGGAGCATAAACAGGAGCATGAACAGGAGCATGAACAGGAGCACAAACAGGAGCATAAACAGGAGCGTTAACAGGAGCATTAACAGGAGCATTAACAGGAGCATAAAACAGGCGCATGAACAGGAGCATAAACAGGAGCATAAACAGGAGCATGAACAGGATCATGAACAGGATCATGAACAGGAGCATGAACAGGAGCACAAACAGGAGCATGAACAGGAGCATAAACAGGAGCATAAACAGGAGCATGAACAGGATCATGAACAGGATCATGAACAGGATCATGAACAGGATCATGAACAGGATCATGAACAGGATCATGAACAGGATCATGAACAGGAGCACAAACAGGAGCATGAACAGGAGCATGAACAGGATCATGAACAGGAGCATGAACAGGAGCATGAACAGGAGCATGAACAGGAGCATGAACAGGCTGCAAGGAGCATGAACAGGCCAAAAGTGAGGCAGGATGGTACGGTGGGTTGGCATGTAGATGGACCAGTGAGTGTGCATAATGACGGATGAGCATTTGGATGGTACAGTTGGTTGGCATATAGATGGTGCATTGGGTGGGCATAATGACGGATGGCCAAAGAGGGTACGGTGAGTTGGCATAAAGATGTATCAGTGGGTGTGCATAATGACGGATGGGCATATGAATGGTACAGTTGGTTGGCATATAGAGGGTGCATTGGGTAGGCGAGGCTTGCACACATCAGACAGCCCTGCTCACCTGAGTGAACAAGACACCTGAGTGAACAAGACCTGAGTGAACAACAGTGCTCACCTGAGTGAACAAGACACCTGAGTGAACAACAGTGCTCACCTGAGTGAACAAGACCTGAGTGAACAACAGTGCTCACCTGAGTGAACAAGACCTGAGTGAACAACAGTGCTCACCTGAGTGAACAACAGTGCTCACCTGAGTGAACAAGACACCTGAGTGAACAACAGTGCTCACCTAAGTGAACAAGACCTGAGCGAACAATAGTGCTCACCCGAGTGAACAACAGTGCTCACCTGAGTGAACAACAAAATGAGGTCCATGATCCAGCTGGCCACAAAGCCAAGGTAGCCGATTAAGAAGAATATGGTGTTCAGACGCTGCAGCGCCTTCATCTCATCCTGAGCGTGTGTGCGTAAGTAATTGTTGTAAAACAAGAGTTTTAGATTGCTTTCTCTTTTCCTGGTGATTCAAGCACGTGTGCTTCTTTAGAAATAGCAGGTGCTTCTTTCATCTTATCAGAAATTGAATCTGCTTGTTAGTTGAAATACGCAGTACTTGTACTTACGTGGTCATGCCTGTCTACACGCCACTCACCGTGAAGAGCAAAACCAATCAGATACGTGAAGGATGTACATACTTGACTGCTTACCTACACATCAATTTCCGTACTTTCAATAGAAGTTACATGCTCACACACACACAAACACACACACACACAAACACACACAATGATCTGCTCAATTGTGCCACTCACTGTGAAGGATCGCTGCATGAGGCAACAAAAGCAACATGCTCACACACACACAATGATCTGCTAACTTGTGCCACTCACTGTGAAGGATCTCTGCATGAGGTACGTGAGGGGGAGGGAGGAGACCCCCAAACCAGCTAGCAATGCTATGACAGGAGGCAACCTGCACGCACGCATGCACACACACACATACAGCAAGAGACTTGGAATTAGAAGCTACGAGTTGTTACGACCCATTTAGAGCATGTGGATGAGAAGGCTATGACAGGGGGCAACCTGAACGCATGCACACACACACAACACACACACACTTGTACACACACACACACATGCACACACACATGCACACACACAGCTTAATATGGGACAAGAGACTATACATGCTTAAAGCCTGAGGTGGTTGAGAACTACACTGCTGGTCCATGCAAACTACTAGTACGCAGGCTGAGGTTGCTGTTGCGAGAGTGCAGGGAGCACGAAGGGAATGGAGGTGGGAGCATGGGGAGCATGCGATGGGAGCATGCGCGGGTAGGGTTGGCCAAAATCATATTTATACGGTGTACATGCGGTATCTTTGGCTTGGAAAAGCCAAATATACGGAGTATATTAATGTTTATGTACAGTTCTGGCCAACCCTATGCGCGGGGGATGAAGAGAGTGTTGCAGCAGACTGCGACATGTGTGTGCTTTGAGAGTTGAGCAAGCAGCCATTTCATTCTCTTTTGTTATAATCAACAACTCAGATGCCGCAGCTACTAGATGTGAACTCTACAGCACACAACCCACACAAATACAACAAGGCCTGTGTACTATGCCGGTGGGTGTCGGTGCTGTGCCACAAGCAGCAGATGCCCGCTACTTGAACACAGAACTAAATCAGGTCCTATGCATAGCGTGAAGGAAGTTACATTCGACCCCCCCCCCCCTCCCCACACACACCTAGGCCCCGTGTACTGTGGCAATTGGTACCACGCCACAAGCAGCAGATGCCCGGTACTTGAACACCGAATCTAAATCAGGTTCTATGCATAGCGTGAAGAAAGTTACATTCGACCCACACACACACACACCTAGGCCCCGTGCACTGTGGCAATTGGTACCATGCCACAAGCAGCAGATGCCTGCTACTTGAATACCAAACTAAATTAGGTTCTATGCATAGCGTGAAGAAAGCTACATTCGACCCACATACACAAATACACACACATACACGCATCCACACACGCACACACACACACACACCTAGGCCCAGTGTACTGTGGCAATTGGTACCACGCCACAAGCAGCAGGATCCCTGTGGCAGAGATGCTGTATTGCACCAGATCCCAGGCAAGGTTAGAAGTCCAGTATAGCCAGGAGGGGGTACCAGCCACGAGCTGGAGGTGTGTGGAGCCGCTGGCCCTCTCTCTGCATGTTCAAGCAACAGGCACGCGCAAGAATTGAGTTTTGGGCAGCAATGAGCAACAGGCCAGCAGTCGAAAGCTTTGTCACAAGAGTAGGGTTGGCCAGGAACGTATATAAACACCGTATATGACCGTATACTTGGTGATTTTCCTGCCAAAAATACCGTATATACACCGTATATTTATGGTTCTGGCCAACCATACACAACAGAGGGTTTTTTCACCATAACGACCTGCAGTGAAGGATGCAAGACTGAGGGTTAATCAGCAGTTGGAAGCCTTTTGTCACGAGAAAGGGTTCTTCACCATAACGACCTATGGTGAAGGTGTTAAGGCTGAGGGTTAATCATAAGTCGGAAGCCTTTTGTCACGAGAGAGGGGTTCTTCACCATAACGACCTGCAGTGAAGGATGCAAGACTGAGGGTTAATCAGCAGTTGGAAGCCTTTTGTCACAAGAGAGGGTTCTTCACCATAACGACCTGTGGTGAAGGTGTTAAGACAGAGGGTTAATCAGCAGTTGGAAGCCATTTGTCACGAGAGGGGGTTCTTTACCATAACAACCTTACAGTGGTGAAGGATGCAAGACTGAGGGTTAATCAGCAGTCGGAAGCCTTTTGCCACAAGAGAGGGTTTCTTCACCATAACGACCTGTGGTGAAGGTGTTAAGACTGAGGGTCAATCAGCAGTCGAAAGCCTTCAATCCAAGAGAGGGGGCTCCAGCCCCGCGCTGGAGGAGAGAGAGAGAGTGGAGCCGCTGGCTTTATCTCTCCCTGTAAGTTTGTGCAATAGAAGTGCAAGAACTGATTGTTGGTCAGAATTGGGCCCGTAGCTGTAAGTCTCGTCAAGAGGAGGCTCCACTCTCCTCCAGCTCGTCCTCCGGCTCATGGCTGGATCCCTCTCTTGACGAGGCTTACAACTACGGGCCCAATACTGACCAACACTCGGTTCTTGCACTTCTATTGCACAAACTTACAGGGAGAGAGAAAGCCAGCGGCTCCACTATCTCTCTCCTCCGGCTGGAAGCGAGTGGAGCTGCTGGCTCTCTTTTTGTAAGTTTAAGCAACAGGCATGCAAGCGCGGTGTGTTGTTTGTAGGGTTGGCCAGAACCGTATGAATGCAGCGCATGTGACCAAATATTTTGTGATTTCCCTGCCCAAAATGCAGTGCATACACCTAGGGTTGGCCAGAACCATATATGTACGGTGTATATACGGTATTTTGGCAGGGAAATCATCAAAAATACGGTTATATACGGTATATACATACGGTTCTGGCCAACCCTACATACACCATATAGATATCTAGTTCTGGCCAACCCTACGCAACAGGCATGCAAGCGTGGTGTGTTGTTTGTAGGGTTGGCCAGAACCATATGAATGCAGCGTATGTGACCGAATGTTTGGTGATTTCCCTGCCAAAAATGCAGTGCATGCACCATATAGATACCTAGTTCTGGCCAACCGTATGCAACACGCATGCAAGCGCAATGTGGTGTTTGCCAATGGGCTCAGGATATAAAGTATTTACCCGGCCAAAAGGGTATCAGCCACAAAGCAGAGAGTGAAGGACAGCGGATATATTGCCTGGTGATGCGCACCCCATAGCGACACTATGATGGCTAACTAATCACACCATGCCGACTGATGCACACCACGATGGCTGGTAAGAATATGCAGACTGATGCCACTGTGCTGACTGATCCACACCGCGCAGACTGATCACACTATGCTGACTGACTGATCACACTGTGCTGCCTGATCCACACCACGCAGACTGATCACACCATGCTGATTTTATGACCAAACCGCACCTGACGAGGAACACAGAGAACGAAGCAGACAGTACGGAGGCGGCCAGCGTAAGGCACACCACAAGCAGCAGCGCAGACGCGTCTTGGCGCACACGTGCAGCGGCTTCGGTGGGAAGGATGGGCAGTGGGTGGTTGGTCACCTGTGGTTTGTGGTCAAGTTCAGGGTGTGTGTGTGCGTGTGTGTGTGCGTGTGTGTGTGCGTGTGTGTGCGCGTGTGTGTGCGTGTGTGTGCGTGTGTGTGTGCGTGTGTGTGTGAGTGTGTGTGTGTGTGTGAGGTCTTTATCCACATCAAGGACTCCGTTGGTACCATGTTTGTATAACTTCGTTGGTGCCATGTTTGACACTGTTTACTGGTAGGCACGCTTTTGGTTTGCATTCAATACTCGCTCAGTCTTATGCCACACAGTAAACATGTGCCATGTTTGTTTAGCATTGTTGGGCCATGTTCAAGTGACACATCCACACTGGCTTTCTTGCTATAACGAAGAAAGGGATTAAATTGACACACACACAGACAAAAACATACACACAGACATACACATACACACGCACGCACAACCCCACACCTACCCTGAATGAAGCCCCTGCACCAGCACCGGCACCAACACCAGCAGCCTCCTCCAAATAATGCAGCAGCCCCGTGCTGGCGCTGCTCAGCGCTGCTGGTATGCCCCACACCGCAGTCTGATTGACTAAAAGGGCCAGCCGCACCGTTGCAGCATCACCCCCTGGTGCAACCGCTGCCGCCGCTCCTTCTGCTACTGAAAAGGCGACGCTCTTGTCTGCCGCTGCCGTGGAGGCTGCTGAAGCTGAAGCTGCTTCCCCTAGGTCTGTCGCAGCGTCTGCCACGTCTGCTCCTGCACCGCTCTTGCCTGCGCCACCGCTACTGCCCCCACCACTTTTACCAATTGCACTGTAACTGACACTTCTTATGTTCACGTCACTGTCAATGTTGCTGCTGCCACTGCTGCTGCTGCTGCTGCCACGCAGCCAGTCTTGCAATGACGGCAGCGCCTCCACGTGCAGGGCGTCATACGCGGGCGAGGGCCAGTGGGGGTGCTGAGGGTGGCCAGACACGGTGTGTGCTGCTGTGTCTGTACGACGAGAGGAGAGACCTGTGAGGTCGTCAGTTGGAGTGGTTGTTGAATCGGTTGAGTCCGCTGAGTCAGCTGGGTCATGGGACCATCGGAGTGAACGTGGATGGTGGCTGCGGACGGAGGTGCTGTGGCTGTTGTGAGTGGATATTTGCTGTGGCTGTTGTGAGTGGATATTTGCTGTGGCTGTTGTGAGTGGATACTTGCTGTGGCTGTTGTGAGTGAATATTTGCTGTGGCTGTTGCTGTAGCGCTGCAGAGGTGTGCTGGGGTTGCTGCTGTAGTGCTTCATTTGTGTGGGGCTCAGTCTGGAGCTGCTGGGATCGCTGCGTGTACAACGAAGAGGTGGTTGGGGAGGCTGCAATCCTCGCTCCCCCTTCCTTTTCTGCACCTCCTTCTGCGCTGGCGCCTTCACCATGGGGCAGGTCGTCACTGGAGTACCAATGGTCGAGCAAAAGACCGTCCAGAGTCCCTTGCAGGGACCCCCCTTGGAACAGCTTGGTGCAGCCGGAGTCGAATCCCTGCACGCGGTAATGTTTGAAGCAGGCAATGTGCGGGCAGGTGGGGGAGTGGATCGCAATCAGGGCTTGCGAGGGGACCTTTTTGAAACGGTTGGAGCAGCTTGGAGCAGCTGGCGCCAGATTTCTGCGTGCGAAATCATCAAGGGAAGGAATTGTGTGGGATCGTCTTGTAGGAATTCCCCAATCGCATAATTGGGTCAGAGTTCGGGCGTACTTGGGGCGGATTTCGCCTAATTAATTACAAAGCTGGCGCCAGAATTCTGCGTGCAAAATCATCAAGGGACGGGATTGTGTGGGATTGTCTTGCATTCACATAAAAGACTTGTGAGAAAGGTGCGGATCGGTATGAAAGCGGATCGCATGTTGAGACGCGCTCGGGTGCCCTTTTCAAAATGGCTTGGAGTAGTTAAAGTCAAATATCTGTGTGAAAAAGCAAACAAAAAGCTGTGGAGGAGAGACGGTGTGAAGAATGCAGACAGTGGTGTGGGAGTGTTGTTTCTAGCGAGGTTGCCCCTAATTGTACAGCCCTCGAGGCGGCTGGTGCAATTGGAGCATCAATGGCGCAACTAGAGCATCAATGGTGTAGAGCATCATCAATCGTGTGGAGCATCATCAATCATGTAGAGCATCATCAATCTTGTAGAGCATCAATAGTGCAACTAAAGCATCAATGGTGCAACTAGAGCATCATTAATCATGTAGAGCATCATCAATCGAGTAGAGCATCATCAATGGTGTAGAGCATCATCAATCGTGTAGAGCATCATCAATCGTGTAGAGCATCATCAATGGTGTAGAGCATCATCAATGGTGTAGAGCATCATCAATGGTGTGAAGCATCATCAATCATGTAGAGCATTATCAATGGTGCAACTAGAGCATCAATGGTGTTTCAAATGTGCGAGAGGAGGTAGAGCAAAGGGAGATCATCCTAGATAGAGGAGTCTATACAGCACCATTAAAAACAGCTCCCTGCTCATCTGTACGAATAAAACAGCTCATATACCTAGGGTTGGCCAGAACCATATATATATGGTGTATATACTTACGTTAGGCAGTGAATTACCAAATAGACGGTCATATACGGATTATGTATACGATTCCGGCCAACCCTACATATACCCCTAGCTGGCAGTGCATGACCAAAGTTGGCCATAACCATACACTTGTCCGTAGTCACAGTGTCTGCACGCTATACTTAGCAGGGAAAGATACATAATACATAATACAGTCATGTACAGTGTATCTTAGCTCATGTCTTTATCGTGCCTCATGTCTGCGATCCATGCTTAAGCTGGTACCATGATTGTTTGTGACAGGTTTTTCATAGAAAAGTCCCTTGGTCCTCACTCTTTCTTCTCAGTCTGAGCTTCACTTTCCTGTCTTTTTGCTTCTAGTCTTGGCAGTTGCGAGGACCCTGGCTTCATAGCAGTTAGTCCTTGTTAAAAACTCACCGCCATTCCACACAAAAAATTAAGCATTGAACACATCAGCTGAACACATCAAAAAAGGTGAACGCATAGACAAAATCAGTCAGCCTGAAAAACAGTCTCACCTCCCCATATGCTTGCAGCCAAGCATCCAGCTGTGCAGGTGCATCTCTCACGCCTGATGCAACAGAAAGGATGCTGGGCTGTCCTCCCAGCACTGAGTCGCGATTGAGGGAGACTGCAGGTTTGTCTGCAGACTTGACGGACAACGAGGTGACCCATAGGGACAGGTACACCTGTGTGTGTCCGTGTGCGTGTGTGTACGTGTGTGTACGTGCGTGTGCGTGTGTGTGCTTAACTGCTAGTGGCGAATGCAAGCACAATACCTATGTGTGAACTGTGTGCAAGGCTTTTACTGGTAGGGTTCAAGTTCAAGCGATGCCAACGCAGCGCTCACACACACACACACACACACACACACACACACACACACAGACACACACACCATACGCGCTCACAGGCAGCCCTACCAGCAGGAGAGGCACCACCAGCTGCGTGATGAGCGTGAGGCGTCCTCGCGCCGCGCACAGCGCACGTTTTGTTAAAAGCGCCCTCAGCTGCTGCTGCAGCAGGGCAAGGCCTTGCAGGGGTGGGTGAGGCTGAGGCTGCTGCGCAGTATGTTGCTCTTGGTCTGTCTGCTGCAGCTGTTGAGGATGCATTTCTCTTTTGTGCTGAGGGCGCAGAAGTGCAAGGCCCTCCCCATCGACTTCTCCTTCTGCTTCTTCCCTCTCTGCCCTGTTTCCTTGCATGGCAGCTCCTGCATATTTGTGTGTGTGTGTGTGTGTGTCTCTGAGCATGTTTAGTAAAACATGCCCATACTTGTGTGTGCGTGTATTTGCGTCTGCGCGTGTAAACATACAAGTTTTTGCTACTTTCTAGTCCTGCGTCTTTGTACGTTGCGTGTATGAATATGCGTGACAACTTAACATCTTTGTACGTTGCGTGTATGCATTTGCGTAACAGCTTTGCATCTTTGAACGTCGCGTATATGCATATGCATAACAGCTTTGCGTCTTTGTATATTGCGTGCGTGCATATGCATAACAGCTTTGCGCCTTTGTACGTCGCGTGTATGCATATGCATTACAGCTTTGCGTCTTTGTACGTCGTGTTTATGCATATGCGTAACAGCTTTGCGTCGTTATACAGTACATGTGTGTTACAGCTCTGCCCACCTCCTCTCACAGAAGCCATTTCGGACTCTGCTCCAAAGTTCTGGACCTGGTAGTCTGTGTTCTCCTCTGTGACTTTGAGAAAGACCTGAGGTCACACGGAGTGTGTGCGTGTGCATGTGTGTGTGTTCAATGTGTGCGTGCATGTGTGTTTGTGCATGTGTGTGTGCGTGTGTGTGTGTGTGTGTGACCAAAAAGACTTGTGCATAACAGCGGACACACATACACACACGCACACACGCACACACTCACACACACACTCAAAAACAAATACACACACGCGCACACGCATACACACACATGCTCCCAGCATACCTCCTCAAGAGTCGTCACACTCAGACCATAGCTGCTCACTCCCAACCTCCCCAGGTTTGCCACCCTTGAATTGTTGTTGCTACTGCTGCTTCTTACAGCGCTGTCCAAGTCTGCAAAGCAACACAGGTTTGACAGCTCTTGAGCTTTGTGTGCGTTGGTGTTCATTTATGACTACTGCTGCTTCTACTGCTGCTACTACTGCTGCTGCTGCTGTTGTGCTCCATAGGCAACGCTGCACAAGAGGCATAACGTGTAAAAGGACTTTATCTTCCAAGCGTGTGTGCTTCAATGAAAAACAGCAGGGCTGGCCAGAACCGCATACTCACGCCATATACGACTGTATATTTGATGATATCCCTGCCAAGATTACCGTATGTATACCAAATATGCATGGTTCTGCCAACCCTGAAAAAGAGAGAAGTGTACAGACAGTGGAAAATATTCCTCACACTGAAGACTCTTACTGGTGATCACACTGGTGATTCACACAGGTGTTTCACACTGGTGATTACACTGGTGATTCACACCGGTGAAAAAAAGAAAAGGAGCCACTTTCGTATTGTGTACAGCCGACACTCATCCACCACAAAATAACAAAATTAGTTGGCATCAGGAGGAGTCAGCTCCACACAAAGATGTGGTGCATGCTATAATGTTTTTTGTTGGCACGAGGCAGGACCGAAAATGGGGTGTGTGGTTTAGGAATGGCCAAAATATAATGGCAACTGATTTCAGGTGGTTGCTGCCAATATAGACATCACGTCTTAGAAAAAGGAGGACCGTAAGCGTTTCCTCGACGTTTGATTATAAAAAGGAGAGAGTGCAGAATGTTCACATACCTTGAAGAGCAGCATTGCCTGTCTCTGCAACGGCGGTGGTGGCTTCTACAGCAGCGTCGAGCTCCCGCAAAAGAGGTGGGAAAAGGGGAGCATCGAATCGAGGCAGCTGGAACACCATTTCACCTGTGTTTGTGTGTTTGTGTAAAAGTGTGTTAAGATTGTGGTCAGAGGGGGGAAAAAGGAGCACGAATACACACACACACACGCACACACACACACACAGAGAGAGAGAGAGAGAGAGAGAGAGAGAGAGAGAGAGGCTTGGTGAAAGCACAAGTGCACAAACAAGCACACAAACACACGCACCTGCATCCCAACCGACACCCATAACAGATGCATCTCCCCTGCTGCCAGTGATGCTGCGCGGTCCCCCCCCAGAGCTGCGGAGCAGTTGAGCGTCTGGGACGTGCCTCTACAAAGCAGAGGGAGTATGACAATACTATGTTGACATTTGCTGATAGTGTTGACAATTGCTGATAGTGTTAAGATTTTTTGCGAGCACGGAGAAGGTCTGAATGTAGGCATAATGTAGTTTGGTGTAAGCAGCACCTAAGCCCATGAATGGAACTAGGAATGCGCCCAGAGCCACGGACAATTATGTGGAGGGTGCTTTAGGCTTGCCTTCAAAATCACAGAATGATCTCAGGAAGGACGATCATAGGAAATTGAGCGACAGGCGTAGACGACACAGTAACACACCCTGCCTCACATTGATAGAGACAGGAGCTTCCTAGGTACTGGGTACCTCATACTGCTCCGACAAAGGCGTGTTCTCTCACGCACAACGCATGCACATGATGGCAATGCACATTTCATGTACACCATGTCAGAAATGCACCTGCTTTGGTGCCTCAAATTGCGGTCCATGTGTTAAAGTATTTTCAGTGCTCATGAGAGGATTCTTTGTTACCGTGCCAAAATTATATCACCCCGCAAAAATAATGTTTTTGAGGGGTGCGGCTAAGTGCGGACAGAAAATTAAATAAATAATATTAGGTCTGCGGATTGGTGAAAATGGCCTAAATTGGTGAGAATGGCTTAAAAATGGCCTGCGGATTGGATTATAATAAATATTGAAGGGGGTGCGGATTGGTTGCGGATTTGCAAAACTAAATATTTTTTTTG
>Ga0307963_1002087_pt1 | contig 15719 bp, 17 predicted proteins | sample OrgLakmetagen594_FD_201829 | JGI IMG/M metagenome (GOLD analysis project Ga0307963, IMG submission 201829) | Saline water microbial communities from Organic Lake, Antarctica - #594 | ecosystem: Environmental > Aquatic > Non-marine Saline and Alkaline > Saline | place: Antarctica: Organic Lake...
TCTAAGGTGCCTTGCAAGTTTTGGGGGCGGGGGGTGCGCTGGGCGGGCCTGCGCGCCCTGGTGGGAACTTTGGTGGGAAGACACCAAACCTAGGGGCTGCGCCCCATGACTGGGGCTTCGCCAAAAAGGCACAATTGCACTTAATCTGTGATAATTCCATATTAATCACCACCCTGCCCTTTTCCTTTTTCCAGGCATTATCAAGTTTGCTGCCTTGGTGCTTGCCGTCGACTTGCTTGTCTTTGCCTACGAGCAGATTAAGTACGTCACCAGTCAGCCCTGAGGATTGTTACTGCTTTAGAAATTCTGCAATTACTTGTACAAAAATAGTGGAAAATGTATGCAGTGATATGGTACTGATTTATAAACTTTGAGGACGAGATAGGTTTGTAATTGCCTCGTGGTTCATAATGCTCCAGAAAAGGTCACGCTCAAACATAGCTGTGTTGGTTGTTTTGAGCTGACTGCTGATGTCCCAACGGAGCTCTAGTAGAGTGGCTCAACAGAAGTTTATAGATATTTAAAGGGTCACAATTTAACACTTCCGGCATGGATTAGGAAAGGATGTTGTGCGTTTTGTGCACCACCAATGGATGTTGAGCCACCAACCACCTAAAGAATAGAAATACGGGTGGCTTGAAGGGGGATTTGTTTAGTTTGAATTATAAAGGCCTCCAGCCTGGCATGGCTGCTCAACCTTAAGGTCCCAAAAAAATCAATCAAAAACTGAACTTGTAAGGTAAGGTTACATCGCTATATATGCCTCTGGTGGGCATCTGAGCGGAAGCTTGGAGCGACAAGTGGGGGGAAGCATCGCAAGCGATGCTGAAAAGTTGGCGAAGCCTTTTGCGCTGTGAACTGGCAACTTGTGTGTGCTTTGTGCGCGCTTATACATATGTGTGTGTGTGTGTGAGTGTGTGTGTGTGTTTGTGTGTGTGTATGTGTATGTGTGTGTGTGTGTATGTGTGTGCGTGTGTGCGTGCGCATGTGCGTGCGTGCATGTCTGCGTGCCTGCGTGCGTGCGTGCGTGTGTGTGTGTGTGTGTGTGTGTGCGCGCAAGTGCACGTGCATGCATGCCTTCAACCTGCTCACATCTGTTAGTCAAACATGGAGACTCGCATCCTCAGAACACGCTCCCATCGTCATCGCATCATTTAACATTAATTTTTAAGTCCCTTGCAACTTGATTTGTGGAAATCCGTGCACCCAGTCGTGTGCTTGCATGGAGCAGCGAACTTTTCGTCCCGCCTGTCCTTGGCACCGGACCCAGCCGGCACACTCAGAAACGTCTCCTGTCAACGCCTGTGCGGTCAGATGATGTTCGGGGGGCATGGGCTGGGCTGAGCGCCGGGCAGCTTCCTCCAGCTACCAAACATTGAGTCACTTCTTTCCACAGCGCTACTCACTGCACCCCTGGTCACCATAACTGGTATGCCCCGACAAAAAGTTTTGCTCGGCCTGCCTGCCAAGTTTCAGACCTGGACGTTGGCTGCGTGGCTCTGGCCAGGCCCTGATTCTCAACTTTCCAAACTTTCGTTTCGGGGTACGCCCAGCAGCACCACCCCCTGCCCCTCCCCTCCCCCTGATACCGCAAGGCTGCCTGATTTGTAAGTCTGGGTCACTGTGCAAGTTTTGGGGGCGGGGGGTGCGCTGGGCGGGCCTGCGCACACTGGTGTGAACTTTACCGGAAGACGGCAAACCTAGGGGCTTCGCCCCATGACTGGGGCTTCGCCAAAAAAAGCCTGTAACCAAACCAAGAAACGCTAGAAAGATCAAGGGAACAGGGCTAGGCACTTAGCTACAAGGGGTTACAAGGGGTTACAAGGATGACCTACAGTCCGACTTAGCTACAAGAGAGGCAACACCAAAAATATCAGGTTGGTTCATAAAGGTCCTCAAACGAGCTGGGCCATCCTCAAACTGAGGTGGGAAGATAAGCTGTTGCTGTTTGCGAAGTCTGACCAGATGATCATGCGGAAAGTCCAACATGTTCCTCATCCTGAATAGCGTGCCAGTCACATATGTCACAGATCCTGAGCTCATAAGGCCTTCTATTCCTGTCATGACGCATTCTTTGGACCAGAAAGTTGTGGCCTGAACTTGTAAGCACTGAAAGGCATGGGTATAACCAACACCATCTCACGTGCAGAGCTAGCAGCTATAGCAGCTGCAGTCACACACGGCTACTCACATATAGCAACAGACAGCCTTAGCTACATCAGCCACTGCACCAAATCAAAAAAGCAGCTCTCACACCCGAATATCCATCACCACCACATCCAAGGAGATGTCCTTCAATCCATTGCTAAAGCAATCCGCCAATCACCATCGCCCATCTACTTCTTCAAAGTAAAGTCTCATGCCGGTATTATTGGTAATGAACATGCCGACGCCCGTACTAAAAAGTCAGCCACCACCTACTCCAACATTGCTGACACCTCCATCAGAATAGCAGGCCCTGAGGGAAATCCCTTCAACAACATCCACTGGCTTGCAAAAGAAGACATAGAAAACCAATCACAAACCCATAATCATATCCATACAACAAACATGTCCCATTCTCCTCCCCCAAAGCTTTGGTGCCTACCAAACCACCGTGACGCCCTTCAAGCACATATGCATCTTCTCCATAAACTGGGAAATACCAAAACTGAAGCGAACTACCATGCGTACTACCAGACCCTCATAAAGGATGGCACTGCCAATGGAGCCACGCAATGCTTACCTCACATCATCCAATGTTTCCTTTAAGACCAAAGGGCGGTATCATGATGAAATACAGAACAGGCACCCTATATAATTAAAAACATGCAGTATTGTTCAAACTCTCAACAAGTCAAACCTGCCCCCTCTGCCCACAAGTAGGCAGTGCCCTGCACATCCTTTCTGGGTGCCAACACACACAAATAAGGAACATGATCACCGAAAGACACAACTAAGCATGCCGCATGATCTTAAAGGCTATCAGCAAAACAGGCTTCTTAGGGTCATGCATTGTCTCCAAAGATATAGACAGCAACGAGCGGATGACCATGCAAAATCTTCAGGTTCCTGAAACAACTTAAAGTAGAGTTGTTCCCAAATGGCTCTTCCCACCCCGCTTCCTAGATAAAGACAGATTTACCTCCAGCAGCCCAGATTTTGTGCTGGTTACTCCCATTACTGCAAAAACACAAAAACAACAAACTAATGTAGGGGGGTGGGTTCTTCGAAGTGGCAGGGGGCAATTGAGGGAGACTGGGAGCACCTCAGCAGCACCGCCAATTACCAGTAGAGCCACCAACCCCAGACAGCATCGGCCTAAAGACCTCAGCAAACCTCGGCGTGACATCCACCTCGTCAAAATCAAGTACTGTGAGGACACCAGACCTCAGAACCAGCTGAACGCTGCAAAGGAACAGCACAATGCTCTCTGCAACATTCCCCAAGGAGCCTCCGTTACTCTCCACATCATCCTTTTGGGTGTGGGTGGCACCATCTACAACAACCACACTCTGAAGCCTTTCAAGGAACTGGGTCTTGATTCTCAAAGAGTAAAGAAGCTTGCCTCCAAGCTCCATGTGCACTCTATGAACTTTGCTGCTAAACTTGTCCATACCAGACGTGCCCTTTGCAGTACTATTCTTATCAACTGTCATCAGGAGCCGGTTTCAGGCCAAGCCTGCAACCCTCTTGATCCACATTGATTTTCCCTTTCCTTTTGCGGTGGAGGAGCTTTACGGTACTTGGTACCAAAGTGGCTCCTTTTCCTAAATTAATGTGGGAGTGGTTTTCACTGCCTGCGTTGTTTTATTCCCTTTTACACTGAGTTATGTTGAGAAACAAAGCCTTATATGTCACAGTCAGAAATATTATCAAATAAATGGTTGAACTGGTGCCGTAAATGTTCTGTGCCCATACATGAAACAATTAGTGTTTCTCATCTTGGATATCAAGGTTTACAAAGTTTACAGAAAAAAGGCCTTAAGTCAAGAAGTGCGACTGCTAGCCAGCTCATAAAAAGCAATTTGCTCATATTCCCGTCTTCACACAAGTTGCAGACAAGTGCACTCCTGTCCGGACTCCTGCCATAAAACCAGTTTCACACTTCAACCCATGTCCTCAAATCTTGAACCGGGCTACGTTCCTCATGACGCTTTTGCTCAAAACCATCTTCGAATTCTTCAACAAAACAAATGGTGCATGTACATCAGAAACCGGTCTTTGAGAAAGTGTGATGAGTTACAGTTTTGTTCAACGAGAGCAAGGGTCTTGACCATGTGCCTCTCTCCAAACTGCCTGATGCCTGCATCTCAAGTCCATGCACAGATTGGAGATATTCAGCTTCCTGTAATGTACAAAATCACTTTTGTATACAGTGCCATTCTGCAAATCACCAAAAGCATCCTTCATCTGTCTAATCCAACAATTAGAAGCACCAGAATTCCCAAAGAAAATATCTGCTTTCATCACATCGAGTAAAGCATTGCTGTTTGAATCAACCATGCTGTTTCGAAATTTGGCAGCTGACCTAAACCAGTAAAATTGCAAGGGATCCTGCATGTATTCTCGAAGCATACACCTGTTTGCAGAAGTAGATTTAATTCCCAAAATTCTCTTTAACAAAGCCATGTGTGCGACCTGCAAAGGGTTGCTGAATCCATTGTCATGCTTCAGAAATTGCGTAGACCAAATCTGACTGGCACACATGCCAGCTGACAATCATTGGGGGTTCAACCATGATGCATGTGTCTTGTAAAGCCACAACATAGCAGAAGGCTTGGAGAATTTGTTGTCCAGTACCAACCCATTCACTCTGCTGTCACGACGAATCATGGTGCCAGCTTAAGCATGACACTGCGTATAGCTGCTTTTAAAGGATTCAAAGCATGGGACGCAGCATGGTGTAAGTTCATGTGCTTGGCAAACAACATTCCCAGGTAAGTAAAATAATCACTCTTTTCAAGCTCCTGATTGTAGAGACAAAAACAGGAGCTGCAGAATTTAGGTATGCATAAAAAATAACTGTAAAATTTCTGCACATTCATTGTACTACTTAGTAAGTCCTTTCCTGGCAGCATACAATCCTAGACGTATCAACGTTTTCTGCAATTGGACTGGGTCATTAGCTGTCAGGGTCAGGTCACCAGCATAGAGCATGTGAGTTACCCTTAGTAAGCCCTCAGTGCCTGTAGCAGCACCCACAAAGCCACTCCCAAACTCATCATCCACATCATTGATAAAAAGGGAAAAGAGGAGACGTCGTACATTTGTCTGATAACGTTGATAAGGTGAGTGGGCATCCTGATATTATTCAAATGATTCCAAAGGTGGGGTCTGTCAATAGTGTCATACGCTCGTTTAAATTCAATAAAGGCCGTGTGAAGGTGGGAACAACCCTTTGGTTAAATCTGTTTGGGAGCGTGGACTAAGTGCCTTAAAATAAACACAGGCTGAATCGTGCTACGTGTGGATAGAAGAAAAATTGCATGTCAGGAACTTTTCGGTTCTCAACACACCATTTGGTCACCAGTTCTCTTAAACTGTTGGCGTAGAGTCTATACAATGTCCCACTCACAGCCAACATGCACTAGTTGTTGGGATCAAGCTTAGAGCCTTTTTTGCAAAGGGGGGAGATCTTGGCTTGTTTCCAACAAGCAGGAATACATTTCTCACTCAAAGCAACATGGAAGAGGTTGGCCAGGCAAGGAACAATCACATTTTTATCTATCCCATCATTCGGGTAAGTGTATAGGGAAAAAACTGAAAAATTTTCAGAACTTGATGAAGAAGAGGCATTCATTTTACCCCCACAATTTTAGAGACTAGGCACATCATAACAGCGAGACTCGGACAGCCAAAAGCATCGGCAGTTCTGTCCATACCTTGTGAAATACAACCACGACCCAGGGGGACAACTGAAGCCCGGGCATCTATGTGCCGCCCTTGAATTCCTGTTCAGTGTATCAGGAGGTTTGAATGGTGGTTTAGCATGGGGTAACTTTTGCGGACCTGATGGATTGGGCAGGGTAAAGAATAAATGGGCTCTTTGTCTGTTAAAGAGGCACCAGCTCAAAAGAAGAAAGGAAAGGGAAATTCCTGGTCAGATCAGCATGTGCAGTAAGTTTCAGTTTAGTTTGGACTGCGAAGACGTTCGACCTGGGATAGCTGCTTAATTTACTAAAGGCTATGTGAGAACGAGGGAAATCCCAAAAAACAGATTAAGTGAAAAAGGAAGGCAGCTAGACCGCTGATGAAGGAAATACGCACTGACAAAGCGAAGATGCAGGTGGGTAACTCCAAACACGCCCTTACTAGCCCAAATAGAGGTTGCAGATTAAGCCATCAGTCAAAAATTGTGGCTGCTAGGCTGCGCATGTAAAGTACCAGTACTGCGATGCAAAAATGTTAGGAGTGTTAGTAGTAGCACCACAGACTTGAAGCACCTACAAAAAATCCTGAATAGGGAAAAAAGGCGCAACACTGTTTGTGACATCGCAGCACTGAACAAACAGTCAAGCGTCTGCCAGAACCACTGTACCGTGCTAGCCCATACACACAACGACGCACTTGATCAATAAGAAAGATGCTGACAAGTAAAGCTATACTGTCCTGACTTAAGTAAGGACAGTAACGCACATTAATATGAACAATGACGATAACATATATTGTCGTTTCTCAGCAGAACACCAAACTGGTAGTAGTAGACGACACTTTTCCTATCAGAACAAGCAGAAAAGGCACAAGAACAACATCAGCCGCTTCTACCTTGCCTGCTAGGGCACCGTAGAGCTGGTTCTGTGGTTGGGTCCTTGTTAGTGCCTATGTTCACAGTCTACATGGCATGTCGATCAAGGCAGAACCACCCAGGACTGGGCAGCCGCCTCTCTCTTTTGTGGTAGTCATAGTGACGTGTGGAGCATTTAGGTTCTCCACAACTGTCTTGCAGGAGATATTCTTATTTTGTTGTTTGACTGTCAGACAGCATTGTGTGCAGCAGTGTGTGCACCGGCCCGGTCTCTCGACGCTTTTTTTTTTTGCTGACCTTTGGGCCTAGGCGCGTTTACAACGGCGGGTGAAGATTAATAGCCCAACATGCAATTTCCGAATATACCGTGGTTGCTATATTACAACAAACTTTTTAAAATCAAGAAATCAGATCAAACTTGCATGCATTCTCCACCAGTTTGCCATCTCTTGCTTCAAAACTCTCTTCCTTAAAAGTGTGTTAAGGCAGGCTCTTCCTACAAGCTAGTTGTGGAGTTCGAGAGTTCGAGCATCTTTGACCAAAGGTCAAACACTGGGTAACCGGCCTTCCTGACCCACTTGGCTTTTATACCTTCGTTTGCATTTCCAACGCTTCTATGCCTTCCTGGTAATTTTGAGCAATTGATAAGTATATCTGGTTCTGACCAACCCTTGCATTTTAAATTTCTTCTTCCAGGGGGGGGGGAGAAGAAACATATTTTTTAAACCCACTTGAACCGCGCGTTGTAAATACACATTCGGGTTATCAATCGGGTTATCAATATTCATTTCTACCTAATAATTCTAAACCATTAAACCTGCCGATGTAAACGCGCCGTTATATGCTGGCTGTGTCATCACTACCAGCGGGGTCTTTTCTTTCCCTTTTTCTTTTTTTTCTCTTTTCTTTTGGGCCTGAGACTCTCTCTTTGTGTTTCTTCTCCTCTTTGTCTGACACGGTGAGATGCTGTATGGCTCGACTCATAACAGTGTTCTTTCCTATCCATGCCGCCCGGAAGTGTCCATACCATGTGTTACTTTCGTACCCCTCAGGCTGGAGGTGTGCAGGCCTCTGCCTCCCAGCCAACCACCAAATCCCCGTTCATCTTCAAAGCCAACTTTAAACATTATCCAAGTAGGATGTTGTGTGGCTCTGCATCCATTGGATGGTGCAGGACACAAAGCAACTCAATTCCCTATTCCATGTTGGTGTATACCTCAGGCTGCGATTCATTTTTCTTTCATTTCTGAGCTAGTAGAAGAATTTGGAATCGGCTGGCCGGCTGGCCGAGACCAGTCAGCTGATCAGCCAAACATTCCTGGCTGTAGGGTACCCCCCATTGTAACCATATATAAACGGAGACTAGTTGGACATGTGAGTAAAGACTTATCTGTTTGGCACTACCTACCGGTAATCTCATGAGCCAGTGTCAGACCAAGTTAGTTGCGTCCCTTTCTTTATTCTCATTCCATGTCATCAGGTGGAAAAAACGAGGAACTTACGGAAACGTCCACTTGGCAATTGTGGGAGTTGGTTTAAAACCAGCGTTCAGTCCTGTCTTGGGGACAAAGTCCGAGTGAGTACCTCTGCGCGGTGGTCCCTAGAGACGTGTTGTTTGCCCAGAGGAGGGTCGCACGGCTAAATCTCACTCAGTACGCAGCAGCGACAGCAATTTGCAGTCGCAGCAGCAGGGGGGGAGGGGGGTTTGAGGCAGCAGCGGAGGGGCGTGGGCTAGGCAGCGGCTCTATTGCGAGCTGGCTCTGGAGCGCGGAGCGTGTTCGGGGCATTAGAGGTGCTCGCGGAGAGGAGCGCCCAGCCGAGCCTTGGAGGGGAGGTACCAAGGCAAGAGAGATGCGCGTGCCTGCTTTTGGTCTTTCGAAAGGTGCCGCCCCCCAAGCATGAAGACCCTCGGTAGTCGGGATCCTCCTCAGACTACTAAGGCAGGCACAGTGGGAGCAGTGTAATGCTGAGGTAGTGCAAGCAGTGTTTGCTTAGTAGACCTTTCTATAGGCTTGCACCGAGTGACTGTGTTGGTAGAGTAGCACGGCAGGTTCAATGCTGTAGGGCTGGCTATGAGAATGGGTAGTTTTTGTGCATTGGCAGTGGCCGAGATGGGTGGTCATCCCTGTAGACCCTTAGCTTAGCTCTGCAAAGTCTGTGCCTGGTGCTCTTGCTTGTTTGAGGCTGGTACTCAAGTCTCTTTGTGACTTCTTTCCTCCTTCTGGTACTCTGTTGGATCTCTCTGACTGGGCCTTTTTTGTCTGCCGGTAAAGGAGTTTTACGGTACTCGGTACCAAAGTGGCTTACTTTTCCTTACGTCTGGATGGGTTTTTGGTTCGAGTGGATAGCAGGTTTGGGTTTACAAAGGGTTTACAAAGGAGGTAACCGGCAGCCACATATGTTGGGCTGATAGGCATTGCTGGATCAGCCAGCGTAAAGTAAACGTAAGGTTGTAAAAAAAGTATTGGTCTCAGCCGTTGCCATATAATTTCTAAGGAAAGTGATAAGTGATAAGTAAGAGGTGGATAACAGGTTTGGCTCTCTGCTAGCGCTGAAATAGATCCAGCCTGTTTATGAAGCCCAACTCATGATGCTTCTTGTTAGGCGCCTGCTGCCTTGCTTCTGGTTTCTAGAGCTGGCTTGACTTTCTTCTTGTCTTCTATGGAGCACTAGCACTGCTTCCTTTAGAACTATCTATGCTCAGACCAAACCGTTTTCTGCTAGTTCTTAAGCCATACTTGACTCTCTTTTTCTTCTCGTAACTAGACCTTTTCTTTCCGACTCTTTCTGTTGCTTATCTTAGGCGCTTCCCCTTTTGTTTAGATAGGTGTGGTTACAGACTTTTTCCAAGCTTCCGCTAAGATGCTACTGAGGCGTATATGGCGATGTAACCTTACCTTAACTTCATGTGGGGAGTGGTTTTCACTGCCTGCGTAGTTTTCTTTCCTGAACGCTTCAGGAGGCGTGATTCACCGAAAGTGGTGCATTGAAAAAGAACTACCATGTTCTAAGCAACTTGCTTAAAATTAAGTTCAGGATTTAAAGATTTTGCCAGTATATTATTCACTCTTTAACATCAGACTTCACAACTTGCAATTAGTCAAGACAAAGCAAAATGTATCTATAACATTGCAACCAGAAGCTTCTTTATACTGTATTCTCTGCCATGAAGAACGAAAGCATGCTATTTTTGGCCTGAGAGATGTGGAGAAACTTTGAACACCATTTTCAATTCCTGATCTAGCTGTGTCATTAACTCTCGACCATCTCGTTGATATATCCACCGCCCTTGCAGAGGGCAGGTCAGTGCTAAGTCCTCGTTTAACAGACTCGGATCAGGGCTTTGTTCAGGGCCAACGCAGTCGTATCGGAGGGGACCACTGAGGACAGATAGAAGCAAAAAAAAGTGTTGCCCAGTCAGGGTTGTCCAGTGCATTAGAGGCAAGTGGTTCTCCGCTATATACATTTTGCAGCAGTTTAGTTTAGTTTGAATTACAAAGGCCTCCAGTCTGGACCATGGCTGCTCAACCTGCAGGTCCCAACAAATAAACCAATCAAAAAGATCGGCAGCTGCATTAATAAATTTGTAAACCTCTGAGTTATGTTGAAAAACAAAACCCTTAATATATTTTGCAGCAGTATAACGCAATCTATTACCCAATAGATTAAATGGTGTTCCGGGAAATGTCCGTACTTTTGGGTTACACAAGGCTTTTCTTTGCAAGAGACAACACTTTAAATTGAACAGAGGTAGATAATGATATTTATGTAACTTTGGATAATAAATGCGGCAGATATCTGAGAGGCTAGCTACCAAAACCTATTGCCCACCTGACAGGAGATGATAGCCACATTTGACGATTAGGTGTTTGCTTGTTTATAACATATGTGCCAAGCTGCCCAAGGCACACTGTCAACACGCCTTGCTGCGGAGCATGAGAATGAGGTGCAAGGGAACAAATTAATTTAGGTTAGTCCATGAACAATGAACGTATCACAGCAATTTACCTCATCCTCATCCTTAGCATAAAGGATAGGCAACACCCCCTCCTGCAGCCACATGGGCTTTTTTTGCATTTTGCTTTTAAATGCATGTCTTAGCAGTTCAATTGGACCCTATGACACGAAGTGTCTAGGGCTTATGGATTGCTAGAGAAACTGAGAGCCTTATAGCTTAGAAAAGATTGACTGTTTCCCAAAACATTTGTCTTTAAATGCTGTAAGAATGACACAGCCGGACTCAGGACTTGATGCCGAGCAGGATGAAGAGTAAATAATTTGAAAAGTAAAATGGCACCTTTTTTCTTAAGCTCCTTGATATAAAATTTATACAGCTGGGAAGAAGACTTAATTTTAAGACATAATGGACCTGCGTGGAGCATTTGGCGATGCCGCGAAATGCAAGCCTGGTTCCCGAACAGAGTCATGTTGTTGCATTTTCGCGATGAGCAGGAAGTTAAATACAACATCGCCCCCTCAGCCCGTCCACTTGTTGTTGTGATGACGTGTGCTCGGTGCAAGCGCTGTCTGGGGTTGAGAATGGCAGGTTTCAGGAAATTCTAACAGACATCTTGCATCACCCATAAGGTCTTTATAGCTGTGGAAGTTTGCACACCTGCCATGCCTTTTCACACAAGACTTGCTGATGATGAGTTGCACGACCTAGGGTCCCCAAGCGCAGCGCCACTATTTTCTTGATCTTTGATGCACAAATAAAACGCGCTTGGGCTCGCTCAGCGAAGCCAAGAAGCCCCTTGCTTGAAACTGCATTAAGTACATTAGAATTTTCCCCACATTTTGCCGGCTTTGGGCTCACTGCACTTTGTTCCAGAGGACTTTAATTGCCGTTACTAAAGCCAATTTCAATGTTGTGTGCTTAATGTTAAATGGTAGCATGCAAATAAATCTCCTCAGAGGAAGGGCAAAATTGGAAAATATTCCTTTTTGCTTTCTGCGGGCAACCACCGCACGCCGCTTCGTTAATTTGGACCCAATTCAGCATCAAACTGACGATTCGATTAAAAGCTACCAGAGCATGTGCTCAATTTGACAAGACGCCCTGGTTATAGACCAACAGGACGAAACACACAAACAGGCACCTGTGCTCAAATACCGTGCTTTCCAAAAGCATTGCACGTCTAGTTGCGTGGTTTGCAACAAAGATTTTTGCTATGTAAATTTGTTAAAACTCCACCAAAGTCACTGGAATTTGGTGGTCTGTGTGGTCAGACACAGCGTGCACGTGCTTGAAACATAAGATCGATTTGACATGTGTCCCCCAATTGCTAGCTCAAGCTTGTCTGCTTGGATGGAATTTACGCAACGGTACTGAGCTTGAAAAGTAGCAATTACCAGACACATACCCTGGGAGTATGCAAAATCATAAAACCATACTTCCCCTTTTGAGTCTTAGTCTTTTCTCTCTGCAAGGCGTTTAGCATATAGATGGAGAAGTCCAACACAGTGCTTACCTCAAGGACACATACTGCTTATCGTGCCAAGCTAATGACTCTTTACCTCCTGTCTATAAGTATGTAGTATATATATTTGTACATCAACTCGAGTCACTTCAAACAAGCAGTTATTTTTAAGGTGCGTTGGGTTCTAATGTGCACATCCTATTACATGGTGGCAAAGCGCCTTGTACGCCTGCTTTAGTTTCGTGGAAGTTATCTATATGTTCTTCTGATCCCTAGCCTCAAAGCATGGCAATGAATGGGATATCAAGCTGTCAGGGCCCGGGGCTTGTTGCGTCAGCTTTGAAACGCTGTTTTCTTGTGCAGAGGGGCATGATGCAAGTGGAGTTAGTTACCTTCCTTGACGGTTTAGCTTGATTGCAAAGAAGCTTGTAGTAGAATGAGGAAACTAGTTTCAAGTTCGAAGCCTCACCCCGTATTCTACATCAGAGCCTTCTATGTCATGGTCTTCTACAAAGACCTGCAGGGTTCACAAAAGTTGCTTGTGAATGCTCATTTAGAAGGAAAAGCCTGTCTTAAAGTCTTTTTGGAACATGAGTGCCAAAGCCAAAGCTCACAGGGGCATTGCAATGGATGTGCAGGTGCATTAGCAAACACCACGCCGTGTATTGTACGCTTAAACGTTAAACAAGTAAATGGAGGGTCAAGCATACCTCGAACTTCTCCTGCAAATAATCCAGTGTCCGGTCGGCAAGGTGGTGATACACCGGCTCAGCTACCACTTCCGGGTGCCTGTAAATAGTGCGAGAGTCCCACAAGTCAAAAGAGAGAAAAGAGCCAAAATGACCACAACCACTCCAACTCACAGGACACGCAGCTCCTCGCTGAAGCAGCGTGCTTGCTGTAGGCTTCCAAACATAGGGGCTGCACAACTATGCAGGCGCACACTGTGGCCCTCTGCCGTTTGTTGGTGGTGCGTGCATGGCAGGGCCCAGGGTTTTGTGCCCCGGACCCGCTCTCCAATTGAGGCACACGAGCTGGTGGTGAAGCTCAAATGGCCATCAAGTGAGAGCTGGTATGGCACTACTGGTAAGGGAGAAGCCCTGTAAAATCTTGCTAACCAACCAAGGGCCAACTGAGATGTTGGCATATTATATATATATATATATATTATAAATATACATCAAACAACGTGTATGTGACAACCTCATCAATTTAATGCCTCGACGCAGGTATTTTTGGATATACCTATATAAAAAACAGAATGTTACCTCATATAGGTAAGCAAAACTTAGGTATTCGGTCCCGGAAGGCGGACAGACGCTAGACACGCACTTGTGCGCCTTTTCAAGGTATTCTGAAAATAATACCTTCAACTTGCACTTGCATGCTTTGTTCCTTTACGCAAATAGGCTGAAATGATTCGCCACCAAGACTTCAAGACGCCCTGACAGCAATTCCCGGCATTGCAATAATGATGGGAGAAATAATGTGAGAGGGAGGTAGGGGGCTGGGTTCACGCATGTGCCAGCCGCCGGTACACCGAGGCGAAAGCGGGAATTACTTCTGCTCTTACAAACGAGCACTCCCATTTTGCAACAGACAGCGCTTGTGTACTATGGCAAATAAGAAACAGCATCCTCTACCCACAACATGTGAAACAGCACAAACATGCCAAATTGCTAGAAAACATTGTACACCACACCCAGCAATCTAAAGACACGATAATGTACCTTTGCAAGGTCAAAATTCGTGCTGGCATTTTTAGGAACGAGTGTGCTGATGTTCTGATGCCATAATAAATTGCTCTGCGGAAAGTAAAAGTGGCCATGACACCCCCATTAACACTGACACTCATCCCCACTCATCCATCTTCTGGCCAGCAAGAAGGGTAAAAGACCATCCCCAAGTCCGACTACCAGGAACTATTAACACTTGCAAATTGTCACCTTCAAAAGGAAGGCTCTCAGAATGTTTAGATCTCGATGCTGCAAAAAGCACACATGCACGACAACACAAACTAGGTCCTAAATCAAAAATATATAAGTAAACCACCAGTCTATAAATTGCTATGCAAAATGCCAATTACTGGTCAGGGAAGGCACTGTCGAGAAAAACATAACTGAACTTGGACAAATGCAGATGATGAATCATCTTTGCAGAAAAAGAAAATTGTCATGCTCTGCCATCTGGATCTGATAACCAACCAAAATCTGGCAGCCCCTCAATACAACCATATGGAAGGCCCACCAGCGGGTAGGATTATTTCAACTGGTTCTTATCTTGCAATCTCAACGCGCAACAACAGCAGAGATTTAGCCAGATGCAATCATAGATACTCCGACCCAGCAATTACCGCGCTAAAATTAAAATTTAACTAACACGTACCAAACTAGATCTGCCACTAATGCAAGAAGAGTTGCCTTTATCCTAACAGATGACCCTGCCAATCCATGCCCCCTGGCTGTGAAGCCCAAAAACATACAACCAAACAATCACAACATACACCTGATTGAGAGTAAGTATTGTGCAGATACCGTAACAAGCAGAAAAGGCACAAGAACAACATTAATGTCTCGCTTACTAGGACACCACAAAGCTCTCAACACCATCCTACTAAGAGCGACAGGCACCATTCACGGGAGTTATACAATGTCCCACTGCACAGCCTGGGAGTAATAGGTTTGCATGTCACAGCCAGATCTAGCAAATCCACCAGATCTGCAACGAAAAGCATACAGGCTAGATACGACACCCAACGCAACCCCCAATAATATCTGAGTGGTACTTCTGGTGAACTTGTGCAAGCCTTTGCCTCCCAACCACCTGGTCCGCATTGGAAAGCCATCATATCTTTCTACTCTCCCGGTGGGATGTTGTTTGTCTCTGCACCCACTGACCGGTGCAGGACTCAATCACAACATCCTTTCCTAATTCATGTTGATAGCGATTACAATATCGTCAGATCAAACAAAATGAAGAGCGATTAAAGCAGTTAAATTCAACGTGGATTTTGACCGCTCCCCTCAGTTGAAACGATTTCAACCGCTCTTCAACCGCGGTTGATTTCAACCGCTTCAACCCCATTTCAACTGTGTTCTTGATGATCTGTGCTTTAGAGAAAGAATAAAAACAGAGCATAAACACTACCGGTACGGATCAGGAAAGGATGTTGTTTTGTGATCTGCACCACCCAATGAATGCAGAGACACACAACATCCCACCTGGAGAACAAAAGAGGTGTCACGCCTTGGTGGCGCTATCTGTCTTGTAGTTTGACTGATACAGCTGCTGGTCATGACAGAGGAGATGCTTTTTAGTGGGATCAGGTGGGAGGCATGGGCCTGCACACCACCAGGAGTATTGCTCAGGTATTATTGGGGGTTGCGTTCATTGTCTCGTCTAATCTGTATGATTCATGCTGCGGATCTGGTTGCATGTAGGCTCGTTTTTTCATAAGTGCTGTGGCGTGTAGACCAGTAACTTCAAGGCTGTGGAGTGGGCTCCTTGTGTGGCTGCTGTAAAAGGTGCCTGTTGCTCCTAGCAGGATGGCACACGGGTTTGCAGTGTCCGAG
>Ga0307963_1002092_pt1 | contig 15710 bp, 23 predicted proteins | sample OrgLakmetagen594_FD_201829 | JGI IMG/M metagenome (GOLD analysis project Ga0307963, IMG submission 201829) | Saline water microbial communities from Organic Lake, Antarctica - #594 | ecosystem: Environmental > Aquatic > Non-marine Saline and Alkaline > Saline | place: Antarctica: Organic Lake...
GTGCGTGCGTGGGTGCGCGCGTGGGTGCGCGCGAGGGTGCGCGCGCGTGGGTGCGCGCGTGGGTGCGCGCGTGGGTGTGCACATGGGTGCGCGCGAGGGTGCGCGCGTGGGTGCGCGCGAGGGTGCGCGCGTGGGTGCGCGCGTGGGTGCGCGCGTGAGTGCGCGCGTGGGTGCGCGCGTGGGTGCGCGCGTGCGTGCGTGCGTGCATGCGTGCGTGCGTGCGTGCGTGCGTGTGTGCGTGTGTGTGTGTGTGCGTGCGTGTGTGTGTATGTGTGCTTGTGTGCGTGTGCGCATTCACCCACCTATATCCCACGAAGCCTGAACCACCCACGATTAATGCTTTGCGCTTCTCTTCCATACAGAATGTACAAATTTAGAAAAATGTATAGACTTAATTGATTTTATTTTACCCGCTGACAGGTGAAACACCATCTACCGTTTATAAGGGCCTGCTTGTACTTAGGTGAGGATCATGCAAAGGACATACATGCACACACACACAAAAACACACACACTCTCTCTCACACACACACACACACACACACACACACACACACACACACACACACACACACACACACACACACATACACACACGCGCACACACACTTATACGCACATACACTCACAATCAGTCACACACACTCGTACAATCACGCACATACATGAAACTCGCATATACACATACACACACATACACACACACAACACACACTCACACAGGCACGCACACACACATACAGACACACACACGTACACACACACACACACTTTTACGCACATACACTCACAATCAGTCACACACACTCGTACAATCACGCACATACATAAACTCGCATATACACATTCACACACACACATACACACACACAAACCACACACTCACACAGGCACGCACACACATACACACACGCGTACACACACACGCGCACACACCAAAATAAATACACACTCACACATGCACAAGCACATATAAGCACACACAGCGCGCACAGATACACACACACTTACACGCACGTACAGGCCTTCTACCCCAGAAGATGGACGTGCAGCTACAGATCCGGCAGAATGCGCTCGAGGCTCAGCAGTACATGCAGGACCTGTTCGAGTGGGAGAAGAAGGTCAAGACCAAGGAGAAGGGGTTGACTGGGGCCAGCACAGCCGGCAGCTCCAACACCAGTGTGCCTGCTCCGAGGGGGCGTGCCGGTAATAGTGTCGCCCCCGCGCCGCAGACACTGCAACAGCCAGGGCTGACCTCCAGTACCAAGAACACAGGTGCGTGCCTCCGTGAATAGCTGCTATGTAGCGTTTGGCCTGCAGTGTGTTTCATGACAGTCAGCACCTACAACGGCAGCTGCGTGTTTTACTTTGCCTGGCGGTTTTACTTTGCAGCAAGCAGCAGAAGGAAAAGAAGGTTGTGGACACATTTAACGTACACAGGCGTTGACTTTCTCAGAAATGCAAGCGTCTTATTCGCCCTAATACAAACTTACGCACGCACACACTTTTACACACTCACACACACATACACATACATACACACACATACAGGCACACACACATACACGTACACACGCACACGCACGTGAGCAGGTGGCAGCAAGAAAGCACAAAGCAGCTCGCAGCAGCAGCAGGGTGAAGGGGGCAGAGATGGCAATGCAGCAAAGCACACGTACGCATCCTACTCAAAGTGGGACAAGCTAGATGTGGACGCCATGCTTGAAGGTAAGCTCACGCTCATGCGCATACACACACACACATAAACGCACACACACATAAACACACACATGCACACACATATTCACACACATACACACACGCACAGTCACTGACTCACATACACACACGACACGCATGCACACATACAAGCAAACACACATACACACACTCACGTACTCACAAACACACACACACACAATAACAAACACTTTCACACTCATAGTCAATCATGCATGTAGACTTGCACAGGCACAAGTGTGTGCACCTGGAATGCACGCGCACATGCAGACAAACACGCTCTGACACACACACACACACACACACACACACACACACACACACACACAAACACACACATGCACACACACACACTCTGCCCCCCCCTCCAGGCTCTGATGAAGAGGGGATCAACCACGCAAAGGTTGCCAAAACAGAGAAGAAGGGAGGACCACCACAAAAGCCAGCTCAAGTTCACGGTAGGAAAAACGCTTGTAATAAAAGACGACTGTGTCTATCATCGTCATCAACTGAATATTTCTGGGAAGCAGTCCAAGTTATTAGGATAAGATTTGATTGTAGGTATGTGGATAGGTATGTGGAGAGGAGTAGGGCTGATTGAGTACCAGAAAAATGTTTGTTTGCTTTTTACTTTTTACCTATCTGCCGCTGACCACTACCATAAATGATTAGGTGTTTGTAATTCCTCCTGCCAAACTTGAGTCTGTGTGTGACGGAACTAGGGTTGGCCAGAACCGAATGTGTACACCGTATATGACCGTATATACGGTGATTTCCCTGACAAAAACACTGTGTATACGCCGTATACACAGGTTCTGGCCAACCCTAAACGTGACCTATGAATTGAGTTAAGCCTTGAGTTGCTAAACCATAAGTATTCCCGCCAATGTGTGTGTGTGTGTGTACCCAAATGACGCTAGCTCCACCGTGCACCACCTATTGTCTGTAATTAATTTGGACAGTTTAACATTGAGAATGCGCGGAAAAATAACAACGAACCATGCAATTGCTACAGCAAAAACAACGAACCATGCAATTGATACAGCAAAAACAACGAACTATGCAATTGATACAGCAAAAACAACGACCCATGCAATTGCTACAGCCAAAACAACGAACCGTGCATTTGCTACAGCACCATGCACGACCGTGGACTTGATGGGGTTGTGTCGGGCGCACTGAGAACATATACCATGTAGTGGTTCTGGCCAACTTTCATGCACACACACACACACCCCTATTCTCTGTAAACCGTGCATTTGCTACAGCACCATGCACGACCGTGGACTTGACGGGTTTCTGTCGGACACACTGAGAACATATACCATGTAACGGTTCTGGCCAACTTTCATGCACATACACACACATGCACTCACGCACACACACACACACACACACACACACACACACACACGCACGCACACCTATTCTCTGTAAACCATGCAATTGGTACAGCACCATGCAACCGTGGACTTGATGGGGTTCTGTCGGGCGCACTGAGAACATTTACCATGTAACGGTCCTGGTGTGTAGGGTTGGCCATGAATTGTGTATATGCACCGTATATGACTGCATTTTTTGTGATTTCCTGACAAAAGTACCCTGTATACATTGTATATCATATATCATATAATATATATATTTATTTATTTATATATGGTTCTGGCCAACCTTCATCACGTGCATGCAGTGCATATGCATGGGCTTACATCCACACTCTCTCATTCGTTAATCCATATGCCCACAATGTTCTAAAAGTTTCCGTGTCACAAATTAAATGCATTGTCATACACTGGTATGCGCTTGCATGTACGTATGCATGGATACTGATATTGATGAATTGGCGAGTGATCCCCGAACCTTCTCTTGCAGTCTCACAACAGTCCCCTGGATTGAGAATTTGTGCACGCACATACACACACAAACACACAAACATAAGATATAAACGCAGATAAAAAATACAAATAAATACAAACGCAATCCCCCTCGCAGCTTCACAGCAACCCCCTTGGTTTACACACACACATGCACACATACACGCACACACATACACGCACACACAAGCACACTCACACACACACACACATACACGCACACACACGCACACTCACACACATTAATATGGCAGTACACAAACGCGCACACTCACAACAGATGCATGCACATATCACACACACTCAACACCCCCTCGCAGCCCCACAGCAATCCCCTGGGTCTAACGCAGCAGCTAAGGTGGTTCCTGCAGCGCGGCAGCCCCCCTCTTCAGGTGAGACAGGAACGTGGAGTGCGTGTTTGTTTCGTGCGATGTGCGACAGCGCGGCAGCCCCCCTCTTCAGGTGAGAAAGGAGTGTGTGTTTGATTCGTGCGATGTGCGACAGCGCGGCAGCCCCCCTCTTCAGGTGAGACAGGAACGTGGAGTGTGTGTTTGTTTCGTGCGATGTTTGAGTGTATGTGTACATGCGCGTATGTGTGTTCGTGTGTGTGTGTTGTGTGACGCGTGCAAGTGTCTGTTTTGTGCATGTATGTGTGTATGTGTACATGCGTGTATGTGTGTTCGTATGTTTGTCTTGTGCGATGTTTGAGTGTGTGTATCTGTTTGTGCATGCTTGTATGTGTATGTGTGTGTGCGTGTGCAAGTGTCTCCTATGCTATATTATACCCACAGCTTGCTGGCTAGAGCAGCAAAAAATCTGAACACCCTTTCCCCCTCACCCACTCGACTCCCCCCTTGCTGTGTGGGACTTATCAGAGTCTCAATGCCCCACACATGCTCACACACGTACACAGACACACACATGCAAACACACACACACACACACACGCACACATACATGCAAACACACATGCAAACACACACACGTGCACACGCACACGCATGCAAACACACACACACACACACACATGCAAACACACACACACACGCACACACGCACGCACACACACACATCCTCTCTGTGTCTCTACCTTGCCTTCCAGGCCTGCAGTACCCTGGCCAGAGCACACACACAGATGACCCCTCCGCCCCCCCCCACCTCACACCCATCTCAAGCACCTTCACACCCACGCAAGCATCAAGCACCAGCAATGGCGCAAGCTCGAAAGAGAGCGCTGTCCCTGCCCACCCTCCGATACGAAACAGCGAGCCACAGTCCTCAGAGGCGTGGCGCGCACGTGGAAACGAGTTGTTTAAGGTGCTGGTGTGGGTTGTGTGGGTGTGAATTTTGTGGGTGTGGATTGTGTGTGGTTTGTTGAAGGTGCTGGTGCGGGTGCAGATGTGGGTGTGGATTGTGTGTGGTTTGTTTAAGGTGCTGGTTCGGTGTGGATTCAAACGCGGGTGTGGATTGTGTGTGCTTTGCTAAAAGGTGCTGGTGCGGGTGCAGATGTGGGTGTGGGTTGTGTGGGTGTGGATTATGTGGGTGTGGATTGTGTGGGTGTGGTTGTGGGAACAGGCATAACAGGTCATTGATATGTGGAGGTGTGGGTGAGGGTGATATGTTGCGCTATGATGTGAAAGCTTGACGTAAGCGGACAAGCACCTGCGTGCACAAACTTGCACACAAATACAAGTTTAGTTTGGATTACAATGGCCTCCAGACTGGCGTGGCTGCTCAACCTATAGGGAACCCCAAACAAATATCAATAAAAAAGATCGACAGCTGCGCTAATAAACAGACAAGCATCCACACAGATACCAACAAACAAACACATACACACACGTATACAAACTCACACACATACACACACATATACACACACCACTCGCAACTAGTGGTTGGCCAAGACTGTATAATCACACCGTACACGACCGTATGTGTGGTGATTTCCCTGCTAATATACCGTATGTACACCGTATATACGTAAATTTATATGGTTCCTGGTCCACCCTACTCACAACACATTCAGGCAAGGCAGAACGCATACGCAAAAGAATGCTACAGCCGCAGCATAGCCCTCCAGCCCAAGTATACACACTTACACACATGCATACATATACACACACCACGCACAACACACACAGGCAGGGCAGCATGCATACGCAAAATAACGCTACATCCGCACCATAGCCCTCCAGCCAAGTATACACACTTACACACATACATGCACACATATACACACACACACCACTCACAACACACACAGGCAGGGCAGCATGCATACGCAAAAGAATGCTACAGCCGCAGCATAGCCCTCCAGCCCAATAGCGCGGTGGCGTATGCCAACCGCGCGATGGCGGAGCTAAGACTGCTGGAGTGGGCTCAAGCGGAGGAGGACTGCTGCTCCGCACTGCAGCTGGACCCTACGCACGTCAAGGTGGGTGGGTGGTTTGCGGAGGAGAGAGTGCGTGTGTGAGTGTTTGTGCTTATGTGCTGTGGGAGTGTGTGGTTAGCAGAGGAAGGCTGCAGCTCCGCACTGCACCTGAACCCTACGCACGTCAAGGTGGGTGGGTGGTGTGCGGAGGAGAGAGTTTGTGTGTGAGTGTTTGTGCTTATGTGCTGTGGGGGTGTGTGGTTAGCAGAGGAAGGCTGCAGCTCCGCACTGCAGCTGGACCCTACGCACGTCAAGGTGGGCGGTTGGTGTGCGGAGGAGAGAGTGCGTGTGTGAGTGTTTGTGCTTATGTGCTGTGGGGGTGTGCGGTTAGCAGAGGAAGGCTGCAGCTCCGCACTGCACCTGGACCCTACGCACGTCAAGGTGGGTGGGTGGTGTGCGGAGGAGAGTTTGTGTGTGAGTGTGTGTCCTTATGTGCTGTGGGAGTGTGCGTTTAGCAGAGGAAGGCTGCAGCTCCGCACTGCACCTGGACCCTACGCACGTCAAGGTGGGTGGGTGGTGTGCGGAGGAGAGAGTTTGTGTGTGAGGGTTTGTGCTTATGTGCTGTGGGAGTGTGCGGTTAGCAGAGGAAGGCTGCAGCTCCGCACTGCACCTGGACCCTACGCACGTCAAGGTGGGTGGGTGGTGTGCGGAGGAGAGAGTGCGTGTGTGAGTGTTTGTGCTTATGTGCTGTGGGGGTGTGCGGTTAGCAGAGGAGGGCTGCAGCTCCGCACTGCAGCTGGACCCTAACCCTATAACCCTATAACCTTAAAAACACAGTCAATTCAGTTTTTCAATCCCCACCTCCTCTTCAAGCCCTCCACCATTGACCCTAACCCTAAACCCTATACCCAAAACCCTTACCCTATCCCTAGCCCCCTCCATTAACACTAAACCTAAACCGTATCTCACCCCTCCGCCATTAACCTTTAATCTATAACCTAACCCTAACCTCCTCACCCCTCCACCGGTAACCCTAATCCCTAACCCTAACCTTAGCCCTCCACCATTATCCCTAAACCCTAAACCTTTAAACCCTAACCATAAACCCTAATCTTGCAGTACAGCTGGCAAGCAGCTGGAAACTACCGTGCTCAGTTGAAGAGCAGCCCATAACCAAACGACATACTTTGTTGCAAGCTTCTGTCCCTTCTCCTTTTTGCCCCTGCACTGCTTCGTAACTCCTGTGCAAGCAGCTCGAATCCATGTTGGAAACAAGCAGTCCAGAGCTGAAAAACTCACTGGTATAACGACGTTTCCTCCTTTGCCCTTCACGCCCTCCACCGTCGCGGCACCGCTCGCTAGCAGCTGGGATTCGTCCATATTGGGAGCGGCCCAAGACACAATGATCCACTTCCTGTTGCAAACGTTCATCTTTTCTCCGCAGGCCCTCCACCGTCGTGGCACAGCCCGTAAGCAGCTGGGATCCGTCCATATTGGGAGCAGCCCAAGACACAATGATCCACTTCCTATTGCAAACGTTCATCTTTTCTCCGCAGGCCCTCCACCGTCGTGACACCGCTCGCCAGCAGCTGGGATCCGTCCATATTAGGAGCGGCCCAAGACACAATGATCCACTTCCTATTGCAAACGTTCATCTTTTCTCCGCAGGCCCTCCACCGTCGTGGCACAGCCCGTAAGCAGCTTGGGTCTACATTGGGAGCGGCCCAAGATTTTGAAAATGCCCTCCGTCTGGAGCCTGGCAATACCAGCCTAGCCAAGGAGCGAGACGCAGCGGTGGTTGCGCATTTGGCTGTGGCGCAGCTGCAGATGCCCAGCAAGAGAGTGCGGGTGGCGGTGGAGGCAAAGGTGTGTCAACATGTGATGTGTGATGTGTGATTTTGGTCGCGCATTTGGCCGTGGCGCAGCTGCAGATGCCCAGCAAGAGAGTGAGGGTGGCGGTGGAGGCGAAGGTGTGACAACATGTGATGTGTGATGTGTGACATTGGTGGCGCATTTGGCAGTGGCGCAGCTGCACATGCCCAGCAAGAGAGTGCGGGTGGCGGTGGAGGCAAAGGTGTGACAACATGTGATGTGTGATGTGTGACATTGGTGGCGCATTTGGCAGTGGCGCAGCTGCACATGCCCAGCAAGAGAGTGCGGGAAGTAGTCTAGACAGAAGCGTGTGAGTGAGCGCATGCACGTGTCGTGTAATTGTTATGCATGAGTGCGTTCCAAAAATAATCTAGACAGAGGCGTGTGAGTGAGCGAATGCACGTGTTGCGATTTGTGATGCTGTTATGCAATGAGTGCGTTTTAAAAATTTGCACAATGAGGGAGGGGAAGGGCTGTCATGCATGAGTGCGCGAGGGAGGGGTAGAGCTGTCTTGTATCTTTTCCATGAGCACGACAGCTGTTGATGTTCAATCAGTGTGCTGGCTGTGCGTCTCAGCTTCGTAACTGGTCATATGCCGTGTGCCCTCATGCCTTAATTGCTGTATGTCCTCATGCCGTATGTCCTCATGCTGTATGTCTTTCATATCGTAATACCGTAGGGTACCGTAACCAATCCGAGGTTTGAAAAAACCAAATTAATAATAACCAATGCGAGCAATGCGAGGGGGGCAACACATAACTAATAAACACAATGCGAGCCAATGCGAGGGCCTTCTGGCCCTATGAGCTGCACCTGCATGCGTATGCACGCGCGTGTGCACGCGTACGTATGCGTGCGCACATGTGCGTGCGTGCGCGTATGTGCGTATTTGTGTGCGTGTGCGTGTGTGTGCGTGCACGTACATGTGAGCGTGCGTTGTGTACGTGCGTGTGTGTACGGTTGTGTGCATACATGCGTGCATGCATTGTGTACTTGTGCGTGCGTGCGTATGTGTGTGTGTATGTGTGCGCGCGCGTACGTGTGTGCATGCGCGTACGTGTGTGCATGTGCCTACGTGTGTGCATGCACGTAGGTGTGTGTGTATGTGTGCGTGCGTGCACATGTGAAGGGAATGAAGGCGCCCTTCCTCTTAGTCCTTCCTCCCCAATAGAGGGCCAGCCTCCCAAGCTGTTTGTCCACCTTGGGGGCCTTGAGGGGCGGCTTTGAAAAGGCTTTCCTGGCCTGTCCCCGTTCATGCTTAAAAATAATTAGTTGATTACAATGCGAGCTTCGCGAGGCCCTTGTAACTTAGATATTAAATTGCTCCCAACGCACCGCGAGGGGGTCAAAAAAGTCCGCGTAGCGCGGTCATATAAGTACCCTACGGTAGGTCATGTCGTATGTCCAACTTAACAATTGATCGTGCCCAGCCCCAAACCAAACAGCGACCAATCCTGCAGCTACCTTCCATCTTTATAGACTCCAATCCTACAGTTACCAATCCTACAGCTACCGATCCTACAGCTACCAACCCTACAGCTACCTTCCATTTTTAAACCAAGCAGCTACCAATTCTGCAGCTACCATCCATCTTTATAAACTCCAATCCTACAGCTACCGATCCTACAGCTACCTTCCCATCTTTAAACCAAGCAGCTACCGATCCTGCAGCTACCTTCCATCTTATAACACCTCACCGCCCTGATTCGAGCAGCGACATCGCCTATAGCTGTCTCCCCAGCATCCTGTTTAAGTTTCCAATAAACTCCTCAACTTTATCTCTGATTTGTGTGTGTGTGTGCGTGTGTGTGTTTGTGTGTGTGTGTGTGTGTGTGTCTCACTTGATCACATTCTCTGTTTTGCCAAACATCACGTACTCAACAAACCACGTTCTCGAAACCTCACGCGCTCAACACCTCACATCCTCACGCCACCTAACACGCTCAACACCTCGCGCATCCTCCACACCACACGCGCTCAACACCTCAAATGCTTGCCATCTCACACACTCAACATCTCACGCACTCAACACCTCACATTCCTCACACGCCCAACACCTCACATCCTCAGCACCACACGCGCTCAACACCTCACATGCTTGCCACCTCACACACTCAACATCTCACGCACTCAACGCCTCACATTCCTCACACGCCCAACACCTCACATCCTCAGCAACACACGCGCTCAATACCTCACATGCTTGCCACCTCACACACTGAACATCTCACGCACTCAACACCTCACATTCCTCACACGCCCAACACCTCACATCCTCAGCACCACACGCGCTCAATACCTTGCATGCTCAGAACCTCTCATTTGCAGCACCTCAAGCGCTCAACACCTCACGCGCTTCATTCCGTGTGTGCTCAACTTTCTCAGCACCTCACGTGCTTTACACTTTATACCTACAGTGTGCTCAACAATTTCAACACCTTACTCGCTCAGAACCTCACAATTTCAGCACCTCACGTGCTTTACACCTTGTACCTGAAGTGTGCTCAACAATTTCAACACCTTACTCGCTCAGAACCTCACAATTTCAGCACCTCACGTGCTTTACACCTTATACCTACAGTGTGCTCAACAATTTCAACACCTTACTCGCTCAGAACCTCACATTTTCAGCACCTCACGTGCTTTACACCTTATACCTACAGTGTGCTCAACAATTTCAACACCTTACTCGCTCAGAACCTCACATTTTCAGCACCTCACGCGCCCACATGCCCCGCATGCTCAACACCTCAAGTGCTTATCATCTGACACTCTCAGTACCTCAAGCGCCCAACATTCGCATTCTCATTTGTAGGGTTGTCCAAAACCGTTTATATAAATTGTACATGACCGTGTATTTGGTCATTTCCCTGCCAAAAATATCGTAGTTACACCGTATGTATATGGCTCTGGCCAACCCTACTAGATAGGGTTATCTGACATTTCCAACACCTCGCGCGCCCAACACCCACATTCTCATTTGCCCCACCTCTACCCACACCTACGCAGCAACCCACCGTACCTGTCGTGCCCACCCCTCCCTCTCCTAAACAACCTCCGCCACCTGCAACCACCACCACCACCCCTGGCCTGAAAGCAGTTGCGCAAAAAGTGGGACCCGATGGCCCTGACTTCCCCCTTAGCTCAACCTTGACCTCTACCGACAGAAATGCTGCTCACAAAAGCAACAGCAGCAGCAGCAGCAGCAGGAATGTAGCGCAGCCACGATCGCCGTCAAGCGGCACTGGTACTGGTGCTGGTGCTGGTACTGGCGCTGGTGCTGGCGCTGGCGCTGGCGCTGGCGCTGGCGCTGGCGCTGGTGCTGGTGCTGGTGCTGGTGCTGGTGCTGGTGCTGGTGCTGGCGTGGGTGCTGGCGTGGGTGCTGGCGTGGGTGCTGGCGTGGGTGCTGGCGTGGGTGCTGGCGTGGGTGCTGGCGTGGGTGCTGGTGCTGGCGCTGGTGCTGGTGCTGGTGCTGGCGTGGGTGCTGGAGCTGGTGCTGTTGCTGTTGCTGGTGCTGGTAAAAATACTGCAGCAGTTAGTGTGGTTCAGGGCTCGAGTGGTTCTGACAGGCAAGGGGGTGGCAGCCAAGCACGTGGTGAAGGTGGTGCAGGAAAAGATGCGAAAGTGGCAGAGGAGGAGGAGGAGGATTCGAGGAAGGGCACTGCCCGGGCGGCAGAGCTGCAGGTAGGTTCCTAGCTTCAGATAGGTAGCAGCGGGAATTGGGGTGCAGGTAGGTTCCTAGCTTCAAATAGGTAGCAGCAGGATTTGGGGTGCAGGTAGCTTCAGATAGGTAGCAGCAGGAATTGGGGTGCAGGTAGGTACCTAGCTGCAGTGAGCCGCAGGTGGTGTTTCTTTTTATTCGCTTGCTGCTTGGCAGCAGATCGTGTAGCATCAGCGTGTAGCAGATTGTGCAGCAGATCGTGTAGCATTCGTGTAGCATCAGCTGTAACAAATTGTGCAACGTGTGGCAGATTCTGTAGCAGGTCGTGCAGCAGATCGTGTAGCATTCGTGTAGCAATTTGTGTAGCGTGTAGCAAATTCTGTAGCTAATCGTGTTGCATCAGCGTGTAGCAGACTGTGCAGCAGATCGTGTAGCATCAGCGTGTAGCAGAATGTGTAGCTAATGGTGTAGCATCAGCGTGTAGCAGATCGTGTAGCTAATCGTGTAGCATCAGCGTGTAGCAGATTGTGCAGCAGATCGTGTAGCATCAGCGTGTAGCAATTTGTGTAGCGTGTAGCAGATCGTGTAGCGTATTGCAGATTGTGTAGCTAATCGTGTAGCATCAGCGTGTAGCATCAGCGTGTAGCAGATCGTGTAGCATCAGCGTGTAGCATTTTGTGTAGCGTGTAGCAGATCGTGTAGCGTGTGGTAGATTCTGTCGCAGGTCGTGAGAGGTGTAGCAGATTGTGTAGCGTGTAGCAGATCGTGTAGCGTGTGGCAGATCATGTAGCTAATGGTGTAGCATCAGCGTGTAGCAGATTGTGCAGCAGATCGTGTAGCATCAGCGTGTAGCAGATCATGTAGCGTCAGCAGCTACAGCCAGCATGCACGCAATAACCTGGTCATGCATGTACGTGTGTGAATCCTGGCAAGCAAGCGGCTACAGCCATCCGCTGCATGCTTGTGCATTTGTGATTCCTGGCAAGCACGTGCGAATCTTCCCACAGCAGCAACTACATTTACACACCCTGTCCAACTTTACTGATTTGTATGTGCATCCTTAATGTGTAGGGTTGGCCAGAACCGTATATATACACCGTATATGACCGTATATTTGGTGATTTCCCTGCCAAAAATACCGTATATACACCGTGTATATATGGTTCTGGCCAACCCTATTAATGTGTGTCATAGGTCATAGGCTCGTGCATGCAGGTCGCATAGTGACAGTGACAAAAGGCCAGCTGCAGACACGCTTCATATTGATCTGGTGAAGTCATGCACATTGATCTGGTGAAGTTTATGCACATTGATCTGATAAAGTCCATACACATTGATCTGATTAAATCCATGCACATTGATCTGGTGAAGTCCATGCACGTCTGTATGAATCCTCACAGGCCCGTGCAGATCGTGCAAAAACAATGGCTGCGGCGGCAGCAGCACAGCTCCATGCGCGCACTATGGCTGGTGTACGCACAGCCCCCCGCACTAGCACCGAATTTGAGGCAGTGTGGCGCAGCCTGAAGGGGGATCAGAAGTTGCAGGTAGGCATTGAAATCAGTCGTGGGTCTTTGTGATTCTCTGCTCGTTTTGTGCAAAAGCTACGCAAAGCCATGGCACACACCAATTTGCCCAATGGACAGGTGTGCCTTTTGGATTGTCTCAGAAAGTAATTGGAAAGCTAGCAGTAGTCTCGGAATTTGATTGGAAAGCTAGTAGTGGTAGCATTAATAGATGTGCTGAGGCTTATACTTTGCAGTGACAGTAATTTGATCTGACATGGCAAGGCTCTATTTGCAGCGCATACCGCTGGGCGTGCTTGATGGTTGTAGAGTCTACAATGTAGACACATAGCGGTTTTTTGTGTGCGTGTGTGTGTGTGTGTGAGTGTGTGTGTGTAGATTGCACTACAACGTTGTTGCCTGCAACACATGTGGCATGGTGGCAAAACTCATGAGCAGCCCATTTTACAGATAAGGAATCGCGTGAATGCATCAATACGCACGCAAAGGCACGCCATGGTGTCTCACTGCGCTCAACCTGCGTTTGTGCAGGCACGCCACCTAGCCACCTCCAATTCATGCATGCAAATATGCAAGTGCACGTCGTGGCACCCTGCTCGCTTAACCTGCGTCCGTGCAGGCACACTATCTTGCTGTCATACCGCCACACAGCCTGGCCTCCGTATTCAAGGCCTCCCTCACACCCCAGCTGTTGGTGAGCATCCTGCGCACTTTGTTAGGGCCCCTGAGTTCACCCGCGTCTGAGAAGAGCACTCAGCAGCAGGTGGAGGGGAGAGCAGAAGGCAACGCTGATGCACCGGACATGCAGCAGAATGTAGGGGCGGCTCCACCGAGCCACGGGGGGATCGTAGGAGGGGGGGGAGGGGGAGATGATGAGGGAGGAGTGGTGTTGAGTGTCGACCAGGTGGAGGGCCTGCTTAGGGGGCTGGCAAACGTGCCCAGACTGTCTATGGCAGCGATGTGTGTGCCCAGCAAGGAGCGTGCGGCGTTGAGAGAGCTGTGGGAGGGGGCGAGCAGGGTTGGCGGCAGAAGGGCGGAGTGGGAGGGGCTACGTACTGCATTCAAGCTGTGAGATGATGTTTCCAGATAGGACTTGAAAGACATTTTAGATTCTCTCTTACGATGTCAATAATTGGAAAGGCACAGCCTGGTGCCATCTGTGTTTGAAATTTAAAAAATCTACGCAGGCAGTGAAAACCACACCCCACACTTATTAATGGAAAGCCCCTCTGGTACCGGGCACTGTAAAACTCTTCCACCAAAAAGAGGAAGAAAAGAATCAATGGGGATCAAGAGGGTTACAGGCTTAACCTGAAACCGGTTCCTGATAATAGATGATGATTAGTAGAAGCGAAACCTTTGCTGATGACCTCATCTACCTCTCTGAACCAAAGTAGCAGACCTCTGTATACAAGCAGAAGATTCTTCCTCTACTCAGACTGGGCTGCCCTCATTGTCTCAGGGAAGAAGACAAAGTGACAGGCCTCCTACACAACGCAGGCATTTACGGGAACACAAGTAAACAAGATATGTTAAAGAAGAAGCTTTAATGTAAATTTGTCGTTCAAGGGCAAGCCCCACAATTCGTTCAGTCCAATGAGCCTTTTGGGAACCTTAAAGTACAGCTCCGATCACCACTCACCATGAATCTAAGCTAAAAGCATGCATCACACATTCGCTTGACAGAATATCTTAAACGAAGGCTGGAGGGCTTGAGCACAACACATGCTTCATCCAGGCAAACACATGATGTCATCCATTAGACTATCGTACCAGGCCTGGTAAATTCCTTTCCAGACACGCCATGCACGGCTGTAGAACAACTTAACCTCTGGGACCAGATGATTGCTCGTGTGATAGGGAGAAGAAAACATAAGCTACCCTATATTTCTTCCTGAAGCCATGCTCAGAGAAAACTTGCACAATTTTGGCATGGGCTCCCCTCCCCGTCTGTGGCTGTTGAATATTGCAGCCGATTACAAATGCTCTAGCTAATTGACAACTTGTACAATACAAATAAAGTCAAGACACGGCAGGATATCACTAGCTATGCTAGAAAAGCAGACAAGCTTACTGAAACGGTTCTCAAATGGGACACTAAGATCCCAGTCGCCTTGCTACATACAAAGCTTAAGTACAAAAAGAGGACAAGACAACTCGTTCATGTACATATAAGCCAAATGCGCCTGGTCAAAGGCATCAATAGAATGCCCTTGCTCAACGAACGAATCAAGCTTATCATCAGTAACTATTCCTAGGTGGAAAAGCTCTCTCTTTTTCATTCTTCAAGCTAGTGCAAGCCATAACACAGCCCCTCACGGTACTAGGCATATATGGTTACAAGGGGGTTACAAGGATGGCCTACAGCCCAAGACTCTGGCTGATGGCAATTGGCTGGTGAAACAAAATCAACCGTGTCAAAAATTGAAACTAAATCTGACACAAACTTGAGGAGTCTGTATGAGTCTTCAGGAATGCATTGATCTCAAAATCAGTGATATTGTGATGACAATCCAGAAAGGAATATATTCAGAGCTTGAAGGAGCAAACGCACGCAGAGTCTTAAACATTCCTTCAAAAAGGTCTCTGTATCTCATGCGCAGCTCGCACACTTCAGCACACTTGCAAAAGAAAAGCACATGCTTCTCATCTTGAACTTCTCCAC
>Ga0307963_1002093_pt1 | contig 15706 bp, 20 predicted proteins | sample OrgLakmetagen594_FD_201829 | JGI IMG/M metagenome (GOLD analysis project Ga0307963, IMG submission 201829) | Saline water microbial communities from Organic Lake, Antarctica - #594 | ecosystem: Environmental > Aquatic > Non-marine Saline and Alkaline > Saline | place: Antarctica: Organic Lake...
GCGTGTGTTTGCTCCTTCAAGCTCTGAATTTATTCCTTTCTTAACTTGTCATCACAGTATCACTGATTTTGAGATCAATGCAATTCTGAATCAAGACTCATACAGACTCCTCAAGTTTGTGTCAGATTTAGTTTCAATTTTCGACACTGGTTGATTTTGTTTCACCAGCCAATTTGCCATCAGCCAGAGACTCGGGCTGTAGGCCATCCTTGTAACCCTTGTAACCCTTTTTCTTTTACCTCCAGCCGCCCGGATGCTATACTGGTTGCTCCCATCTCTGGAAAAACATATTAAATGTAGATGATCACCACTTTACAGGGACGAAGGAGGTGCCGAGGAGGACCGCGCCCGGGGCCACCAAAACGAGGGGGATCATTCCCATCAAGACGTACGATCACGCTCCAAAACACCGAGCATCCACTGCAACAGGAAGCCATCGTAAACGATATTTGTCTTTGAGATAGCCTTTTTTTGGATTTGGATATGGTATATGCATTTGATCGTGTAACTTTTCATTTACACACACGCTCGCTCATTTTTTTCGGACGCCTCGCGAGGAGCAGCGTGCAGAACGCTCCGCTTCGCCCTGAGTCTCGTTTGCACCGAGGCTACGTATACGCATCAAGAAATATGTGCACGCCTTTTTGATTGAGCTCCGTGACTACACGCGCGTGTGACAAGCTGATCCGAGTCGGCTCCATCGCGCATAAAAACGACATGTGAAGACGTATGTCTTATACATTGTATGTCTTATACATATATGTTAGTCTTAGACGATCTACCATAAAAATACAACAATTCATTCAAACACCACAGGCAGCGTGATGCAGCTATTGCTGCCATCAGCAGAGACGGGGAATCGCGCGTCTTCCAACCAAACAGCCACCTCTTGCTGCACAATGGCCCTCGTCAATGACGCAGGCATGGGCGAGCTCGGTAGACTCACCTGCAGAGCAAGAGATATAGAAGAAGGGTTAAGCATAGGACAGGCCCTGCTTCACTGATAATTCAGGGGAGGAGCAAATTACTTTGCTTGAATATAAAAGGAGCACCTTCTGGTAATAAAGAGCGCAGACAATATTTCCTTGTTTCGTGACTGAGCTTCTCGACGCGTTTGAATCTCTGATATCACAGCCGGAGATCTCACCTCATACCTTCTGTCATCAGCTGCAGAGCCTCTACCATCTGTCTACAGCACTGCCTCTGTTATCTATTTACAGCACAGCCTATTTTCAGCACAGCCTCTGCCATCTGTCTACAGCACTGCCTTTACAGCACAGCCTCTACCATCATTTTTACAGCACTGCCTATACAGCACAGCCTCTACCATATGTCTACAGCACTGCCTACACAGCACAGCCTCTGCCATCATTTCCACAGCCTCTACAACCCCCTATTTCTGCACGACTCACCAGCGTATCCGCACACACATCAATGCGCGAGACTTCGCCTGTCTTGCCATCTACATGTATCTGTAACGTCCACACCCCAGTGACGTGGATGCCAGCTGCTTCTCCCCCCTCCTCGTCCTCCTCGTCCTCCGCGCCCTCTTGCAGCGTGCGGATTGCACCCTCCAAGGCTTCATTGATGACAGGAGCTGCCTGGGATGGCGAGAAGTAAGAATGAAAAGAAGAGGGCTAGCCGTTATATTGTGACGATATCGTGTTTAATAGAAAGGCACTCTGCGTTATACAATATCTATAGGTATCTGAGTCTGACCAGTGTTTCATGGAGGTTGTGTGGCGCAAGAAGTGCAACGTTATTGCTGAAACATACCACTCAGTTTAAATAACACCCAATTGGTGCTGAAACATGACACCCAGTTGATGCTGAAACATACCACGCAGTTTAAATAACACCCAATTGGTGCTGAAACATGACACCCAGTTGGTGCTGAAACATACCACTCATTTAAATAACACCCAATTGGTGCTGAAATGACACCCAGTTGGTGCTGAAACATAACACCCAATTAATGCTGAAACATAACACCAAGTTGAGTCATTTGTCATTTGCAGGCTATGTCAACATGATTCAACACATGCAAGCCTGTCACCAACATGGTAACACATGCAAGCCTGTCACCAACATGGCAACACAAGGGCACCTCAAGAGTAACTAAAAATGCCACCATTTTGTCTAATGCTACCGACCAGAACAGCCCACGGCCCATAGTACCTGCTCAGCACTGAGGCCACCTGTGAAGAAAGGCTCTGGCTCCGTAAACCACCCTGTAAGCAACAGGGTTGGGAGTTCAAACCTTGGTCTTCAGATCATCAAAGCAGGAACATGCATTATCAAGATGCTCAGCACTGAGGTCGCCTGTGAAGTGAGGCTCTGGCTCTATGAACCACCCTGCGAGCGATGCGGACGTGTGTTGATATCTTAGTCTTTAAATGACCACAATAGGGAATGCACTGTCAAGATGCTCGGCACCAAGGTAGTTCGTGAAGAAAGGCTCTGGCTTTGTGCAAACAATGCTCGTGGGAGTCAAAACAATAGTATTAAATTGCTCGTCGGAGTAAAAACATGCATGCAAGACGGTTTTTCTCAGTTGCTGCTTCTGAGAGTGAACTGGCCCAGGTGTCCTGGCAGGTGCATTTCCTTAACAAATTAGATTTGGGGACAAACTTTTCACTGCTTGCATAGATCTTTTTCTTCATCTCCTTCGCACCATGCAGCACTAATCTCCCTTCACGTGGGTCTCTGGTGCCATGGACTTCCCTGACTCCATGAGGAAAACGTGGGTCCTGCATTTTCATGGGTAAGGAGCTCAACGGAGAACAGCGGTGTGGCATGGAAGTGTCAGGATCGGCTGCCTTCAGGCGTGTCTTTTTGGCAGCATTCAGAGCTCAAACAAACACAACATGCAGGAATTTTGACGGTGAGACAGACAGATGGTCACAATTTATGACAATTGAAAGGAAGGTCGTAACTCTCTGCACTGACCAAGCTCTTGTGACTTCCAACAAACAGGTGAAGCCTCCTCATGTAATGCACCACCAGCCCAACACTCACAAACACAGTGAGCCTCCCAAACTCTGGAGGGACAAGAGAGAACAGGGAGTCGTGCTCCAGGCCTTGGCTTGGGCTGTGCGTCGCCCAGTAATCAAGCAGCCGAGGCTTTGCTATGACTGTCTCCCCTCCACGGAACGCGCGGGCGTCCCAGTCTGTTGCAGTGTGCATGGAACGGCTAAAAGAAGTGACTAACCCCTGAGTTGTAAGGTGTGGCCTTGCTACAACAATTTCCCTACCACAAAAGGCACGGGCGTCCCAGTCTGTTGCAGTGCGCATGGAACATTCAAGAGGAGTTACTTGACCCTCAGTGGTGAGATATGTAGCCTCGGCCAAAACCATACATATACCAGCATAGACGGTGCATATACAGTGCTTATACGGTGTATTTACAGTGCATATATGGTGTATATACAGTGCATATACGGTGTATATACAGTGCATATGCGGTGTATATACACTAATTTTTGCAGGGCTTTCATCAATTATACGACCGTATGAGGCGTAAATATATATATATATATATATATACACGGTTCTGGCCAGCCCTAAAGATATGGCCTTGATATGGCCTTGCTACAACAGCCTCCCTACCGTATAAGGCAAGGGTCTCTCAGTATGCTAAAAAGACTATGCACATAGGTTTAGGAGGGCATAATCAGGGAAATGCCTTAACAGCAAAGGGCGTAAACCTCTCAGTCTGCATAGCGTGCTGGGATTAAAGAAAAAAAAGCAAGTTCCTAAGCACACGGGTGAAGTGAGCGTGGCAAGGGCTTTTGAGAGGACCGTTTGCAGCAAAAGGCATGTGCATCCCAGTCTGTTAGTGTGCATAGAATATGCATGAGAAATCACTGAGCACACAGGTTAAGATGCTGGTGGGCTTCAAAGTGACAGTTTGCAGCAAGTCACACGTGCCTTTCAATTTGCAGAAACATTTACAGGGAAATCGAGCACCCATTTAGCTAAATTGGAGAGGCTTTGCAAAGCTTTGCAATGAACTTATCATGTAGAGCTTGTATCTTGTATGAAGGCACCGGTATAGCTGGCAACTTTACAGGACACTTACTTGTTAATGAAAGGACGTACGCAAAAGGGCCCTGTGGGTTGTCGCAATGCAGCTCCTGCACATTCCAGCGTATTTGAGTTGCTTTTGCTGGAAATGCTGGAATTGAGCAAAAACTACACAAAGTCAAACTAGGCACCAAGTGCCATTAGGATAGATGTGTGTTGTAACAAAATGACCACTGTGCATAACATGTCGGGTTGGCCAGAACCGTATATATACACCGTATATGACCGTAAATTTGGTGATTTCCCTGTCGAAAATACCGTGCATACACGGTGTATGGTTCATTCATTTATTCACATACACTGTATATATATGGTTCTGGCCAACCCTAAAGAACATGCATTGAGGTCTGCATTGAGGATACGTGCATGAACACTTGCAGCATGCTTTGGTTGTGTTTAACACGCGTGAGTGCATGTGAGTGTGAGGCACACAAAAATGCATCTGTAAGGCCATAAATACATTTCTTAGTGTATACAATTTTGGCAGAGATATGTTTACGCCACATGCAGAGTACAAACCCAGTCTTAGCCACACTTGACCTCTGCTCACCTGCTGCATTCTGTCCACATGCTACGACACTTGACCTCTACATTCCGTCCACATAGTAGCCACACTTGACCTCTACATTCCGTCCACATAATACGACACTTGACCTCTACATTCCGTCCTCATAGTATGACATTTGACCTCTACATTCCGTCCACATAGTAGCCACACTTGACCTCTCACCTGCTGCATTCCGTCCACATAGTACGACATCCACACAGGAGTTATAGCTCTGCAACGCGATTGGTAAAGAAACTAGCCGTTTAAATTTAGCCTAGGCAAATTCACACTTATTTATAAACTTTTGGGCTGTGGGTATTGGATCCCTTCCTCTTACAACTTGCAACGTCCAATCGACTCACACACAGCTACCTGCAACCAAGCTGGGTCTCTCCGTACGCAATCAAGGCATTTTCCAGTTCTGCGCACAGCTCCGGGCTGAAGTAGGCCGAGGCCTAGAAGGGATTGCAAAACAAGGAAACTGCATTTAGTGTGTGCAGTTACAAGTTTGGACAGCATCACTTCCAAGGGACGGATCGTTTTACACAGCACTAGTCACATTTCGTAGAAGAATGAGCATCAATCGTTTTACACAACACTTGTCACATTTCGTAGAAGAATGAGCATCGATTGTTTTACACAACACTTCACATTTCGTAGAAGAATGAGCATCGATCGTTTTACACAGCACTTGTCACTTTTTTAGAAGAATGAGCAAAGACACAACATTCATCATAAAATATCACATAACACAAAGACACAACATTTATCACATTTCGTAGGAGTATGAGCAAAGATGTCTGAACGACAATAGCAATCGCGTCCCGACCCCTTAGTGTAGAGCTGTCCTCTGCCCTTGATGTGCCAATGATTTGCCAATGATGTGCCCATGATGTGCCGATGATGCGCCCTCGAAACACCTTTTTATGTCACAGTCAGGTCTTTTCATGTTTTGAGCTTGGGAGATGATAGGGCAGGCGTAAGTCAGAACAGGAGTGCATGTAAGAGGCTACTCTGAGCCATTTACCTGAGTCCGTACGAGGTTGTACTGACATGTACCGGCAGCATTGGGGCAGTACCTGTGTGCATGCATTATAAGTGCATGCATCATAAGTACCTATATAGCCAATGGAGCAAAAGCTGGAGCTCAGCCTGGAAAGCAGTTCTCTTGCAGTCCTCCTAGCTCGTAGGGGAAACGAAGAAGCGAATAAATCTTGTAGGGGAACTCTAGGGGGTAGTTCTCTTGCAGTCCTCCTAGCTCGTAGGAAAAACTCATTTGATTGTGCCCACGCTAGTGCTGGCAGCACCACTACTCACTCACTTCACACTTGCAACGAGTCTTGCTGAACACAAGCAGCGAGCCCTGCTGACACACATTCACATAACCTCTCACTTCCATCAGATGCTGCTGTTTTCTTACTCGCGTGCAGACATCCAACGTTATCACGACTTACTTGCTAATCTTTCACTCACCAGTAGTCCCACAGGAAACGTTCAGCATGAGTGGCTCGAGGATCTACGTGTGATCATGTGTGAGATGGGAGGCTGAGATTTTAAAGATATGAGTAGGTTTGCCAGAACCATACATATATGGTGTATACCTGTACAGTTTTTTTGGCAGGGAAATCACCAAATATACGGTCATGTACAGTGTACGATTCTGGCCAACTTAAGATATGAAGTGGGTCGACTGCACTCCTTGACTTGCTTCGCAATGACTTGTTCCCCGGGAGTGTTGTATCGCTCTGAACTCAATGTTGCAATTTACTATACTCACTTTTATGCTGAGTATAGTTGAGCAGCAGGCGCAGTGCCGTGTACAAACAACCTTGAATACAGGTCCCCAATACCATGCCTTGCTACCATAGCCCATTGCCGTACCCATGCGTTTTCTAATCCATCACCATCTGACCTGCAAAGCATGTATTTAACCTCCCGAAAAGGCTGACCTGCAACACGTGCACCTAACTTCCCCATTACCCTCAAGAAACCGACCAGCAAAGTATGCACACAACGCCCCCACCACCTAAAGAAACACACCTGCAAAACGTGCATCGAACACCCCCCTCAAGGCAGTCACCAGCTCTGGCTTGAAGCCATCCTCCAAGATGACATGCGAGGCTTGACTCAGCTCCTGCATTTCTACCCCCTCCTCTGCCTCTGCCCCTGCCCCTGTGCCCTCTCCCTGCGTGTCATCTCCCTGTGTGCCCAATATTGCAAAGAACAAGAGCATCTTCTTAAAAGTTTACCACTGTCACAGGATTTTGAGGTGTTGTTTGCCGAATGACACTGAACCAATCAAAAATGGAGGGCGCCGTGCTGGAACAGATGTTGAAGGTGCAAAGGGGGGGCAGGTGACGGCTGTGCAGGAGCTGATGGCAACAAAACCATGTGCTGCAGCGTCGCCGTTTAGCGTGCTTCACAGTTCAAAGCAAGACGGGAGGCTTGCCACTGGCACCTACCTCTTCAATCAGTACTCCTGATTCCTGAGCGCTTGTGGCCACACCTTTCTGGCCCTTTCCTCCAAGCCTCCACCTGGCACCCAATTCTGGCCTGCTGCCACTTTGGAACGCTGTACAACTGCTGCAGCTGTTGCCGCTGCTACTCAGCACTGGCACCCTTAAACTGGTGAACGCTGATAATGCTTGGAAACTGCTGGCAGCTCCTTTGTGTGTTGGCCTGCCTATGTTCTGCCTCAAGGTGGCGCAACTTTTGCTCCAACATAAATGGCGGCCTCCCGTCACGCAGCTGTCTCCACTTCCTTGCAGAGACAAGCTCGCCCTCAAAGGAGCAGTGCTTGACAGAATTGGCATTACTTATTACGTTATCAATTTTGGGCTGGGGGCTTCTCTCACAGGGATTCAGCAAAAACGTACGCCTGCAAATGATGCCACGTGAGAGATGAGGAATTAGTTAGTCCTTTGTGAGTGTGGACGTCCATGCATGTGCATGTGTGCGTAAGTGTGCACAAGTAGGCGTGTACTATTGAGCTGGCATCACTTGCATCAACTTGTGTTTGCGTGAACATATGAATGCATGACCACATGTGCATATGCGCGCGTGCTTGCTTGCTTGCTTGCTTGCTTGCGTGCGTGCGTGCTTGCGTGCGTGCGTGCGTGTGTGTGCGCGTGCATGCGTGCCTGTGTGCATGCGTGTGTGCGTGTGTGTGCGTGTGTGTGTGTGTGTATGTGTGTGTGTGTGTATGTATGTATGTGTGTGTGTGTGTGTGTGTGTGTGTGTGTGTGTGCGTGCCTGCGTGCAATCCTTTCACGTTCTCGATCTTGATCTAACGAAATAAAAATAAAATCTTTCAGTGTGGGAAAATAAAATCTTTCAGTGTGGGATTGATTTCTGCCATCCTGAATTCCGATATTTTCTGCCGCATTTGTTGATTTTGGTATTGTATGGCTCCTCAGACTGATTTAATCATATGAAGTATAGGAATAGTATACACTCTGATCGACCAACCGCCGAGCCAGCACACCCTCGCCATAATCTCCCACGCTCCGTTTGGCCCCGGAAGCACTGCTAGCAGCCCCGATTCCTGACTATTTAAAAGTGTAACGATATATAAACTCAAGAAATGCCTCTGGTGGTGTCCGAATCCGAAGTCGACATCCGATCTCCGATCCGATTCCGATATCCGTTTTTCAAGCTCGGTCCTTTCCACTACAAAAAGCGTGAGCACATGATAAGAAGTTTCAAACTCTCCAGCGGTGCCCTCAGCTGCGGATTTCTGGCTGCTTGGATCGCTGCAGCAGCAGCCACTACAGTCCGTTCCGCCCAAGAAGAGGCGCTGCAGAGATCGCTCTGGCAGAGAGCCCTAGAAGCAACTGGCTCAGCATCAGCCGGGACGCGGGAGCAGCGGCTGACATCCTGCTGGCTACCATAATAACGACAGTGCGGGCTGCGGGGCGCGAAGAAGGCAGACAAGCAGCCTCAGCTGAAGCTGCTGCGGCAGCCGGACAATTGCAAGAGCTGCTGAGGCAGCCCGAGGGGGTTGGTGCGGATGGCCGCATCATCCCACCTACCATGATAGCGGATCGTCTTTTTTCTGAAAGGTTGGCATATCATAGCAGTTGGAATCAATTCATTTGTTTGTGTAGATGAGAAAGAGTGGCAGTCAAGTCTGCTGCTCAAGCTTTCACAAAAGGTATTGAACTATGAGGGCTTTCTGCAACAAGCTTGCTGGGTAATTCCATAAAACAGAGCTGGCACAAAGAAGCCGACAGGACATGGCTAATGTGTGTTGGTATTGTTCTATTCCGTTTGCATCGTGAGATGGCGGTGGATAATTGACAAGGACTCGTCACAAGTGCGAGGAATTTATTCTAGATGCTCACAACTTCACAGACTAAAAGGAAAAGGGCAGAAAATTTACACTCAAACTAGAAGGAAGAACAGTTGTGAGGACCAAGGAGATAAAAAGATGGAGAAACGTGAGAGGATCGCAGATAAAAGCAAGAATGGAGTTGCAATGCTACACACTGAATTCAGACGGTTCATGTGTGTCGGCAGCGGGGTCAAGTCAGACTGGTAAAAATTTTACCGCTTACCCTGGCTTACCGCATATTTAAAATTACACAAGGTTTCTGTTTTTGTTCTGTGCTTAACGATGGCGTTAATGAAACAATTGGAAATTGTTCATGGTTGGGTAAGCGTTGCGTTTGGCAGTGCTGTTCTTTGTAAGGGCCTGGTAATTCGCAGGGTATTTGCTTCGATTTGGCATTTACTAGTTTTATTGAAGGTGTTTGCCGAGCGCCTCTGTAACTGGGTAGGTATCAAAGCCTTAAAAAGGAGATGGCTGGGCTGTGTCTGTGTAATTTAGTTACTTGTAAGTTCCTTTGCAAGCCTTTGGATGATGTGAAAGGGACTTTCCTCAGGCTCTGCTGTCTTGAACGAGTGTTAATGGCGTCCAAGTAGGTGGTAATTGACTTTCTAGCAAGAGCGTCGGCTTGTTCATTGCCAATGATACTAGCGTGAGGCTTGACTTAGAGTAGAGATGAATGGTTGATGGTGACTGGTATATTGCTTTGAAAATGGATTGGAGGACATCTCCCTGGATATGATGACGGTGGAGTTTTGGGGTTAAGCTTGTTCTACAAGTTAATGGTGTAATGTACACGCTTGTACAAGCTTGTTATTGACTGCTTGCTGTAATTATCCATTATCCATTATCAACCGGTATCGACCGCTTGCTGAGTACACTGAAGCTGTAAGTGTGTACATACTGAGTCAGTACAAGCTGTACAAGCTACGGTCAATAACAAGCGGTTAATATTGGGCATTTTATTTTTGTTGCATTGAGGTTAGGCTGTCTGTGGCTATATGGGCGTAGCCGTGTGTGATCGCGGCTACAACAACTCTGCACGTGAGATGGTGTTGGTTATACTCATGCCCCTTGGGCTCAGGTAGCCAGGTACGTTTGAGAGTGAGGGTGGTATGCACCTGATTAGGGTTGGCCAAAAGCATACATACATAGTACATACGTATACACGGTGTACATACGGTATTCTTAGCAGGGAGATTACCATATGTACGGTCAAATACGGTGTACATGTGCGGTTCTGGCCAACCCTACACCTAATCTTGTGTCTTGTCCTACTTCACTCTTCTGAAGGCTGTCATCAGTGTAAATCCAATCCCGCCAATCTTGTAAGTTACGGTTCAGGTTTGGATGAAAACTGTGCCACAATTGAATGTTCTGTCAAGTTTGTGAGGAAAGAGGGCTGTGGTAGTCTTCATATTTAAACATGCATGAAATAGCTTGGCAACCTTCTTATTCACACCGCAAACCACCTGCGCCTTAAATGCAGACTGGCTGCCATCTCGCCAGAGCTAAGGCGAAGCTGGCAGGCCGCCCTAGAGCGAGCTTTTCATTACCAGGCGTTCACCGAGCATCAGAAGTTTGATGATGAAATCTGTAATTGTAACGGTCGTTTTATTTTACGATGTGTTTATCTCAGCAAATTGCAAGGGGTGGTGGTGCTTAATCTGGAGGAATGCAACTTTAAAACTATATGGCATGAGGCATTTTGTGCTGGTATAATCTTGTGTCGGATTTTGATGATGCGGTCTCTGCTCTTCTACTTGACTAAATCAAGATGAGGGTGTGAGGGCACTAACCCTTTTAATGGGGGATATCTTAAAAGTGTGCCTATTTCATTCATTGCTGATGCGCTTCCGAGAATGTGAGTCACGCTGCCAGACATTAGTAAATTATTTTTTCATTTAGAAAGGAGAATGAGTGTTGTGCAAGAGCATCCATGCCCACAACTTGACTGATTGCCTCCGCACCAATCCCCAAAAAGGTGTTGTAAAATTTCAACAGGTTTTGGGTACTTCCGCACGTATGCGCCCTCCTCAAGAACAAAAAAGGTTGCTTAGCTACTATTCGACAAAACAGTGTCAGGGAGTGGTCGCTTTGTGTTCTGCACCACCAGCAAATGGATGCTGAGCCACACAACAATGCAACTGGAGAATTTAGGGTAAGGTTTGCTATGTATGCCTCTGGGGGGCATCTGAGCGGAAGCTTGGAAAAAGCCTATAAGAAACCCCCCCTGGGGTCAGGTGGCTGGAAGACAAAGACCTAAAGATCACCGAATCAGCCAGTCAAGCAACCTGAAGACTGAAGGTCCCCCTTATTGTAACCATTACAGCTCCTCAAGGAGCATTGCTATATGTTGGGGGATGCCGCTTCTATTTTGTATGATTTTCTTTTGCAGGTTTGATGCTATGTAGGTAAGCTATCATTCTGGTCTATTTCTGTGCCCGCGCCTAGTGGAGCCCCTGATGGTTGAGCCCAGCAGTAGCTGACATACCTACCTTAACTCATTTTGTCAGATCAAACCACCATCACTGCAAAGTATAAGCTTAGTTTGGATTACAAAGTCCTCCAGCCTGGCATGGCTGCTCTATCTATCTACGGGTCCCAACAAAAAACTAATTAAAAAGTTCGGCAGCTGCACTTATGAACTTGTAAGCATCTGCAAAACACAAAACCTTTGAAATCCCCGTCAGAAATATTGTCAAGTACCGTAGTGATTCTATACAATTGGTGATACTAATCACCAATTGCCAAATGGCCATCACCAATATATGGCCATAATTAGGATCAGCTTACATTCGGCCAATTTTTATACTGATAAAAAATCCAAAGGGCGTCACCAATTTCAAAAATCGCCCCTGCGGTGGCGCATTTCCGGCAGTTGAGCTGTTGCACACCAAACAACTCGTAACTATGCCAATATATCAAATATAATGGAATGAGTCGCTTTTGAACGAGAGGGGAGCCTCCCCCCCCTCTTAGGGCCTCCTGCCCCTGCCCCTGCTCCTGCTGTAGAGCCCCGTCCCTGCCCCTGCTGGAAAGCCCCCTTCCCCCCTCTGGGGGCCAAACCTGATGTACCAGCAAAGAAGAAGCAGAAACAGTCCACCCTTGCTTTGTGCATGCGCCCTGTTGGCCTGCCTGGCGTCGTTCCAGCGAAAGTTCCCATTAAGAAGTCCCCAGAGCTCCAGTGCCTTTTACAGACCCTTCAAAAAAGCCATCACCAATTAATGGTATCATTAACAACCCATCAAAAACGCCATCACCATTTAATGGTATCATACAAATTAATTTTTCTAAGGGCGTCACCAAATTAAAATATCACAAATTTTATAGAATCACTACGGTAAATGGTATAATTGGTGCCGTACAATACCAGATACTTATGACACCTGAAAATCAGTGCGTTCAGCAGAAAGGCTCTCCATTTCCCAGATCTCGATGATGAAACAGCACATATGCACGTTCAACACAAACTAGGCCTGATTCAAAGAAAGTTACAGATGTTACAGATTTAGCCATCAGTCAAAAAGTGCTACTGCTAGGCTGCTTATGTAATCAATGTTGCAATGTGCCACATTCATCAGTGAGGAGTGTTTGTCGTAGCGCCACAGACTTGAAGCTTGTAGCACCTACAAAAAAAACCTTTAAACATGGAAAAGGCACAAAGTTGTTTGCGACACCGCAACACTGAATAAAGGTTTCAGAGTGTGAGTGTTGTAGATGGTGCCGCCCACACCCAAAAGGATGATGTGAAGAGTAACGGAGGCTCCTTGGAGAATGTTGCTAAGGTCTTTGTGCTGTTCCTTTGCGGCGTTCAGCTGGTTTTTAGGTCTGGTGTCCTCACAGTACTTAATCTCGACGAGGTTGATGTCGCGCCGAGTTTTGTTGAGGTCTTTAGGTCGGTGCTGTCTGGGGTTGGTGGCTGTACTAGTGGCTGGCGGTGCTGCTGAGGTGCTCCCAGTCTCCCTCAATTTCCCCCTGCTATTCCGAAGAACCCACTTCGAAGTGGGCTTCCCTACAACAGAGTTGCTCTTGTGGCTTGTGTGGGGCGTTTTAGGTGGTGAGGGGATCCTAGGTTAGCCGTTAGTAGCCGCCTGTCAACAGGGTTCTTCGGCCATGTTAGCCTCTCTTTGCCGTGCTTCTATGCTTGCCGCTCTTGTCTCAACAACTGCAACTCTATCTGTGCGTTTCCCCCCCGTTTTCATGTGTTTGGCGTCTCCTTCCATCCTTCTGGTTTTCTTCTGCGTCTTCTGTCCTGTGCTCCCTCAACTCTGTACTCTACTTGGGTCCTTTTCTTTTTCTTGGTTTCCTTTCCCTAGTTCTGGGTCTCCTTGAGCAGCTTCCTCTTGCTTTCTCCTCTGCTTGAGCCCTCCCTCCTCTTTTTTTTTGTTGTCTGTCAGGTCCCTGCTGGGGGCCGTAGCTGTAAAACCACCAAAAATATATAGTTTGTTGTTTTTGTGTTTTTGCAGCGATGGGAGTAACCAGCACAAAATCTGGGCGCACGCCTGCAACCCGCCCTCCTGATCCCCATTGGTCTTTTTCTTTAGTAGGTGGAGTTGTTTTACGTGCCCTAAATCATGCTGGCTGTGTCACCACTACCAGCCTGCGGAGTCTTTTCTTATCCTTTGCTGAGCGGAGTCTTTTCTTATCCTTTTCTTTACATGCCTTGTACCAAAGTGGCTCCTTTTTCAATGTAGGGAGTGGTGTTTCACTGCCTGTATAGTTTTTCGTTCTTTACACAGGAAGAGCGCCCAGACATTTCCAGTTTACAAGTGATGGCACATCCTGAACACTTGTGTTAAGGTTCAGAAGCAAGCTTGCTAATAAGATTGGAGGCTGTGCATGGTCCGGCTGGTAATTGGCGTCCTCCAAATTTTGTGTAAAGGCCGGATCGGCATGTCTTAGAAGAAGTATGTGGCCTCCCTCCCTATATCAAACGTCTTTCAAGTCAGTAAAATAGGTTGAAAAGCTGTTAGGGGAAGTAAAAACCTCTTGATTATCACGAGTTGACTATCAAATCTGCGTCACTGCCGCTTCTCTGTTGCTGTCTGGACGGTTCTAACATGGCCATGCCCACACTTTTGTGCGTATCACTTGTGTCCGACTTAGTCTGCCCCTCAGAGCATCCGTGTTCGCGTTGTCCCAATCCCTCTTCCCCCATTCTATGCCTCTCTCCTTCACAACCCCCAGGCTTTCGTCCCTCCTCTGCATCAAACTCTGCATCATCCTCTGTGGCATCTTCATTTGGGTTGACGTCGTAAGGGCTTGGGCCAGCAAAGCACCTTGCTATTTGGAGCGCGCTGCCGAGACTGAATAAGCACAGCATGAGTAGCGAAGAGCTTGTGTATAAGTTTTGTGATAAGGAAACAGTAATTTTAAAAGAAGCACTTGGTTACAGTTTAATTAATGGAATACAGAAAGAGGACGGGGGTTTACTCTCTCTTGTGTAGGCAAACGAGGACACGTCAAGCATCAGGAAGCATCATAACATTTCTCTTCTTGATGAGTGCTGGTTTGAGTCATGGGGCAAGTCCCTAGCTGAGTTTGAGTGATGAGTAACGTCAGGCATCAGGAAGCATTATAACATTTCTCTTATTAAAGAGTGTGAGTAGGGCAAAGTCCTAGCTGTAGACCGTGATACATGCTAATTTGAATTAACACTGCTTTCCCTGGTAAAGTAAAAATTACCCGCAGACGATTGTAGCAGTGGCAGCAAACATCACCGGGAAGCCATAAGTGTGTGAGATGAATCCGCCTGCAAGAGCTCCAAACCCATAGCCCAGCCCAAAGTAGCACGCTGCACAAGCGGGGAGCAGAAGGGAGGGATTAGGTCGCAACGCAATTCAAGGAAAAGACAAGGATAAGGTGGCTTAATGTATTAGGAAAAGGGCAATATCCCAGTACATTTAACACACTGCACGACACGAGGTCATTTATGGACATAAAGAACACTCACACGACACAAGGAAAGATGAGCGAGAGGATTGTAAAGAAACGACACAAATGAACCAAAGAAGATCCACGTAGGCAGGAAAAACAATCCCCCGCATCAACTCAGTGGTGAATAGTAAACAAAGTCACAGTTGATTCAAGCCTAAACATCAAACGGTTGTAAGCAAAAAAGGCAATGGCATCCCCAAATCCATGCACGCAATATTCTGTGTATGTGTGTGTGTGTGTGTGTGTGTCTCTGTGTATGTATGTGTGTGTATGTGGAAGTAATGCACGTTGCTACCTTGAAACATCCCTTGCATGGTGGCAGCCATTCCAGGAGGGGCCAACCGTCTGCACATGGTGGTTCCCACACACCAACCCAAACCAAAGGTGATCCCGTGCAACACCTGCGGACGGAGAGTTTTTGCTCTTTGTCACTACCCGTGCCTGTATGTAGGTGCCTGTATGTAGGTGCCTGTATGTAGGTGCCTGTATGTAGGTGCCTGTATGTAGGTGCCTGTATGTAGATGCCTGTATGTAGATGCCTGTGCCTGTATGTAGGTGCCTGTATGTAGGTGCCTGTGCCTGCATGTAGGTGCCTGTATGTAGGTGCCTGTATGTAGGTGCCTGTATGTAGGTGCCTGTATGTAGATGCCTGTATGTAGATGCCTGTGCCTGTATGTAGGTGCCTGTATGTAGGTGCCTGTGCCTGTATGTAGGTGCCTGTATGTAGGTGCCTGTGCCTGTAGGTGCCTGTGCCTGTATGTAGGTGCCTGTATGTAGGTGCCTGTATGTAGGTGCCTGTATGTAGG
>Ga0307963_1002106_pt1 | contig 15659 bp, 14 predicted proteins | sample OrgLakmetagen594_FD_201829 | JGI IMG/M metagenome (GOLD analysis project Ga0307963, IMG submission 201829) | Saline water microbial communities from Organic Lake, Antarctica - #594 | ecosystem: Environmental > Aquatic > Non-marine Saline and Alkaline > Saline | place: Antarctica: Organic Lake...
CGATTCGTGTGATTTGGTTAGTTGGTTTTTCAGTTGAGGTTGTTTTGCCTTGTCTCGTGCAATAAGCTGGCGAAGCCAGTTTATTGAAGATAGCATTTTCTGGTTTTGATATTGCGGTATTCAACTAGCTCAGTAAACTAGACAATGCTCAGCCAGACGGTCGAGTAAACTTCCCAGCCCTGGGGAGGAGAGGCGCGGCAGCCGACAAGTGTGTGTGTGGTATAGTATACGTCAGTGTAGAGTAAGTCGGATTTGAGAAACAGCAGAGAAAGAGAGAGAGAGAGAGATTATCAGGAGAATTGCAGTCTAGTGCAGTTCCCAGCCTTTGCTCGAGAGAGACTCGACCCTGGCTTAAACCATTATAGATTGTTGTGCTGAGGCTTATACTTTGCAGTGACAGTGATTTGCTATGACATGATATTGTTCTGGCTCAAGAAAGTAGACACATCGTGGGCTCCTGTTGGGGGAAACAAAGGTGCATATTTCCTGCAGAGAGAAATCATGTGGGGATTGGCGCAGTGGAAAAGAACATGTGCATACAAGTTCTCCATCTCCGTTCTGTCTCCCCTTTTTTCAGACAGAATGTATACGGAGCACCACAATGTTACATTTTTTTTCACTCCAAAAACTTTTTTTTATCACATTTAGCCCACACAGTCTGCGTTTCATTAGAAATTCCGGTACACTCAGAATCTCCAAATCTGACTGAAGGCAACATAATCAGCGGTGGGTGCCCCCACTGCTCCCTTGACCAACATTCTGCCGTGTGTTTCTTGCAGGGGGGTTGTTTGTAGGAAGTATGTGCATGGAGAGCAGCAGCTGTGCGGAGCGACGAGATTCCGTTTGTGCAATTTACAGGAGCAGGTTGCATGTAAGCCAGAAGGAAGGTTTTTTTACTACAAGTTTAACAAGGTTTACAAAGCAAGACAAGAAGTGAGCCTGCGCAAAAAGAAATTGTTTTTGTTCTGATATAGAAAACAGACATATCAGGAGCTCCTGTTTGGGGAAACAAAGATACACTTATATCTAGCATCGCCTCCATTAACTCCTTTATGACAAAAATGCAACTCAAAACACCTTGTTCATTCCCCGCAAAGTAAAAAGTCACTCCTTCACAGACTCCCTAGACATATATATCAATACAGAGTTACAGATAAAGCCATCATTCAAAACGTGCGACTGCTAGGCTGCGTATGTAAACGTGTAATATATATCAATACATGGGCACTGGCTTTGAGCACAAGGAGGTGCCCCCCTAAATCCATCAACACCCAATCTCAACAGAATGTGCCTACCCACGCAACACCTGCAACACAACCACGCTCAGCAATGCACCATAGCCAGGCATCCTATTACTAATAACCGTTATTGACGGCCACCTCCCACACGCACAGATTACCGATAAATAGGGGCGCTTTATCCAAACTGTGTTTGAACCTTGCTCAGAACCACATTCTCCCCCTCCAGACGCCAATGCTCAACCGAGGAATCACACAGCCAGCATATAACAACATACCCACACGGGGCCCTCTCAAGCACAGCACCATCCCAACCTGACAAAAGACGCCATGAATCTGTAGGCACAATGTCTGTACCATCCCCTAATCTGCCCCCCAACTGCAGCCATCGAATGTCTGTCTGAACTCGCACCTACTACCCAGCTTGCCGCTCCCTCATAAAACCAGCCAGCAAAACGTGCATGGCAGACGCAACCCCCTCCCCCACATACCACTGAAAAGAGAAAATGCAGCCAGATGGCAAGCCAGCTACATCTCCTCAACACATGGACTTATTCCCCTCCTCTCCATCCGGTATGCATAGCACGCTCATCTACCGCTTGCCACAATCAACCCGCAACACAGATGCTTACACAGAAAACTGCCTCTTCAATCCCGCAAGACAATAGTACAATTTACCGCATCCATAAAAACCCAACCTTCGAGAATACAGACTACACGCACAGAACCACATGTATAGCACAGACCCCAGAGAAAAGAAGATGCGAGGACCCTTGATGTAACCCAATGCCTACCTAGGCTGAGTCTGACCCCATTGCACACCACCCACATCCAACAAGAACTCTGGACTAATATGGGACAAGGCCTTTTCTATGACACCCACTGAGGCCATAAGCACGCTTTATCATAATGATCTGCACGTCCACCACATAGATGGTTGGAAATTTTACACTTGCAACAAAAGGGGTAGAGATGCTGACCCCCCAGAAAGACAGAAGCACACACTACGCTCCTATGAAGTTCGCAAAGCAGTTGGCTTAGTGCCCAACGCTGCTCGCACTGAAATTGAATGTGCATCCTGCGAAGTGTGCTCCTACCATCTAGGACTTGATTGACTGGACCTGCTCCCTCCTTTCATAACATGTTTATATGCGACATGTGTAATCGTACCTACCGTTGACAGTGCCTAATAAAAACCAACTGCTACAATGCCAATGAGCGAGAGGCTATTGACACCAATGACACATAGGCCTGCAGCTGCCCAGCCTGTGCTACCCTAAATGAAAATGAATAGAAAAAACGGACCTTTTAACCTCTCAAAAGAGAGCTGGTGGAAGTCTCGTGGTAGCCTACCTGGGAGCCAAAAAGGCTGCAAGATACTTGCTTTAGACATACATAGTCTTAAAAAGTACGAAGAGCTAATTACCACGCCAGACCTACCGCAACTTGCATCAGACACACACCTTAATGATCTTCAAAAACAAGGGTTTGCAGCCAACCAAGAAAGAAAATCGTATTGGCCCTATGACATCAAAATTCGGGGCAAAGTCAACTATGACGTCCAGCCCACCAACCCTCAAGCAGACATTGTAGCCACTGGGCGCTGCAAGTACTATATCGCTGACGTTGATCTCATCAAGCACCAAGGAAACATTACCGAATCTCCCTCAGATGACCCTATACTCCCAGAAGTGTACACTGCCACAGTAGCTTGCATCTATAATGTAGACGGAAAATGCAAGGCATGCTCACCACTGAGCATCTTAACAATCTACAAAGAGCTTTTCAATAGAAAAACACAGCGGCCTGCATGGAAACATTTACCCAACCTCCACGAGTCTTGCATTCGAGCTCGTGGGCTTCATTATACGCAAGGATGTCGATACCTCCGAAAATTAAAAATTCATGCATTGTTAGATCAAATGCGCCTTCAAACCAAGAGAGGCCTCTGAGGTGGAAAAATCAGGTTGGGAATTTATGGCATCCAGCAGAGCAGTGAGTTATTTACGTTGCTGTGGTCCCTGTTGCTTCGATCAGTTCTGTATATCCACACCTGTACGCTTTTTGCTCATACTTGTGTGCGTGTGTCCGTCTCTGCTAGTGCTGCTACTCATCTTTGGTTGGCTGCCACACCGCTATCCCTTCCCGGAGCTGGGACCGTTTACTCATACATTCTCGGTCTCAATGTGCTACACGATAATATGACTAGGCGGGAAAGAAATAAGAACTTGCATGGTACAGGGTCTCTTGAGGATTTCCCCTAATGGTACCTCTTAGAATGATCACAGGGACCGAAACTATGAAATCTAGAAAATGGTTATCAAAAAGATTGGCACATCCAGCTTATTGAACAAGACATACATTAACTCTGAACTGTCAACCAACTAACTGCTTGTCACACTGCCACTCATTGGGCGTGATATTTATCAGATCAAATCACCGTCACTGCAAAGTATAAGACTCAACACAACTAATACCCCCCTAAACGAAGATTTGATGAAAAGGCCTGGAAGATTTTATGGAAAATGTGCAGAGGATGATGTTGTGCAGTATGGTAGCATGATTGTAGAAGGTGGAAATTTAACCCGTTTCCTCCAGTAAAATAGGAGCATGTAAAAAGCCGGAAGAACAACAACTTTTGCTACCAAACATACAACTACTGAATGTTACAATCAGCTTTACCTTGCCATCCCAATTACCATAAAAACACCATGTACTTAGGAACAAGACATGCTACTTACTCTACTGCCCTTAGCAAAGAGTCAACAGCTACCTTCATGTTTCTTCCTTCCTGGAACAAAAGGATGACCACAAATCCTTACGCATCACTCTGCCGCATGTAAATTTTCTTGGGCTCCATACCATCTAACCAAGCCCAATATGCAGAAGTACCCTTCTGGAACAATATACACACGCCCCTTCCTAAACACACTTGAAATATGCAGATCATTGCCATACTCAGTTAAAGGCAGAAAATGCCTTAATGCCAACAATAATGCCAACAATATAATAACAACTCGCTAAAAGGGCTTGCCAAAGATCTTCCCCAAGCAAAGCGGGAATTAAGAGCATATATAAAACTGACCCCTACTCCTCTGCCCTTAGCACTGTAAAGACTCCTGGCCTTAATAAAGTAAGAAAACTACCCAGCGACCATGTTTGTCAAACCCCACAAGGCCCCCAACATAAAACAAGTACCCTGGACCGACATCACATCTCTGACAAAGCGACTCAGCACAGCTCCGGTCCAAACCTGATCCAAAAGGTGCAAGATTGACGAAGCTGGATTTACACTGATGACAGTCTTAAAAACCACGAAGAAGGGTAAGACACTGGATCAGGTGTATACCACCCTTGCCTAAATGTATCCCATTTTGTGAACTTAAAGAGGCATAGGTAAAACCAGTACCATCTCACGTGCAGAGCTAGCAGCTATAGCAGGTGCAATCATTCATAACTTCTCCCATATAGCCACAAGTAGTTTAACCTGGATGCACCAAATCAAAAAACAGCTCTCACATCCAAACCTCCATCGCCATCACATCCTGGGAGAAGTTATTTAATCCATTGCCACAGCAATCCACCAGTCACCAGTTTATACCAGGGTTGTTCAGTTCGTTTTTTTGGGAGCAAGGGTTCGATAAAGTTCAATAAATTTCTAGAACCTTCGAACTGTATGAGCAGTTCGACTTGCAATTTCGGAAATGGAGGATTATGCTGGTTTCCTTTGTCTTACTCTTCCTAAACATGATTGTATTGTCTTATGTATATGCATATAATAAATTATAATCTACGAGTACAGAAAATCAAAACATTTGACGGCCATTTAAGGCTCTTTCCTGCATTTTGGGCTGCAATTTTGGACCTAGAATTTCGAAAAATGAGCATAAAGGTCGACGAACTTTAAAAAGCTATCGAACGGCGTTTGTAGGGTTCGTTAAAATGCGTGAAAGTTCGCGAACTCGAACTTTTGACCGAACCCCGAACTGAACAACGCTGAAAAGAAAAGAGAAGAAAAAACGCAGTGTAAGCCACTCCCCACATTAAGGAAAAGGAGCCACTGGTACCGAGTAAAGCTCCTCCACCTTATATAGGCAATATAATTAATCACTACCTACTCTGACGTTGCGGATACCTCCATCAAAACAGCTGGCCCTGAGAGAAGCCCTGTCTACAGCATCTACTGGCTCGCAAAGAAATATAAAAACACCGAATCTCACAAAATCATCCAAACACAGCCCAGTCACCTACCTCAAGACTTTTGTACCTGTCCAATTACCATGACGCCTTGCAGGACACACGCACCCCTCCACAGACTAGAATTCCATTACTGTAGCAAACTACCATGAGTACTAGACCCTTGTCAAAAATGGCACTGCGTCCTATGTCCCTGTTAAACCAAGTGCATCATTATGAAATACAGAACAGGGACGTGTACAGGTACAACTAAAAGCATGCAGTATGATTAAAAAGGCTCGATTCGCCTGACTTGCCCCCTCTGCCCTCAACTAGACAGTGCCTTGCATATCCTTTCTGGATGCCAACACAAATAAGAAAATATGATCTCTAAGAGACATAACTTAGCATGCAGCATGACCTTCAAAGCCATCAGCAAAACAGGCTTCCTAAGATCCAGCTTTGTCTGCATGGATAAAGGTAGCAGCGAACGGCTGGCTTTGTAAGCAGCTGAAACCATAATTATACCAAAGTGGCTCTTTCCACCCCGCTTCTCAGACAAAAATAGATTTACCTCCGCCGTCCGGATGCTGTACTGGTTGCTCCCATCTCCGCAAAACCAATAAAGCAAAAGACTAGCAATGAAGGAGGGGGGGTTCTTAGAAGTGGCTGGGGGCAACTGAGGGGGGCTGGGAGCACTTCAGCAGCACCGCCAGACGCCACCAGCAGATCCACCTCCTCCAGACAGTATCGACACAATATCTCAGTATTCTTCAACATGACATCCACCCCATCGATATCAAGTACTGTCAGGATACTAAACCACAGAACCAGCTGAACGCCGCGCAGGAGCAGTACAAGGCCTCTGCTCTACCTTCAAGGAGCCTCTGCTACCCTCCACACCATCCTTTTGGGAGTGGGTGGTGGCACCATCTACAACAATCACACGCTGAAGCCTTTTAATTAATTGATAAAGAGTTAAGAAACTCGCTTCCAAGCTTCATTTACATTTTGCCAACTACGCTACCAATTTGTCTATATCAGATGTGATCTTTCTAACACTATTATCAGGTCTTATAGGAGAAGGTTTCACTCAGGTCAATCTTGAAAACTTTCTTATCCCCATTGATTTCTCTTTTTCTTATGGTGGAGGAGTTTTACAGTACCCGATATTAAAGTAGCTCCTTTTCCTTCATTATTGTGAAGAGTGGTTTTTCATTTTTCTTTCGTTATAGGACATCACGAAAAGTTGCGGACAGGGCAAGTCTGTATCTAAATTTGGTATCATGATTGTTACATCACTGATGAGCACAGGGTGAATATATTTACATATAATGGGAGCAGGTGCCAAAACACAGGAACAGATTAACGCACACAAGGATGAAGAAAGCCTATCAGGTTTAATTTTACATTATTTACATAGACGGATAGTACATAGATAGACAAACTAAACTAAATAAAACTAAAACAGATATGCTCTACAGCGGGCAAATCACGTGCCTCAAGTGAAATCCAAGGATCGTGTCCACGTGCTTCCCTTTCCTGGACTTTTATTAAAATGATTCATCCTCCCCTGATTTATTGCAAGCCCCCTTCGTCGCTATCTATGTCCTCTGCTTTCTTTTTCTTGCCCCGGTTTGGCCTCACTTTCCTGGCCAGTCCTTTAGCTGCTGCTTCTGCTGCTGCTGCTGCCTCTTGTCGTCCACCACCACCACCACCGCCACGCGAAGCCGCACGTCCTTTGGCGAGTGTGAGCTTGGCATCGTCAAAATCGTCACCACCACCTACATATTGTGTCGCAGGCCAACATCATGAATAAGGATGGGTCATGACCTCGCCGAGACTCGCCAAGTGTGAGGCTCTCCGAGCCTCGGCGAGCCTCTTTCCCGGTGTGGAAGACACTCGTCGGCCAGCGAGGGTGTCCATATTTTTAAAGGAATCAGCCCCATCTCCCCAGAAATTCCCAAATACAATTTTTTTGTGGCTAATCGGCTGACAGGCCCATCTTTCAAACCAAGCATCTTCATTAATAATATTTATTACCAGTAAGAGTCAGAAGGGGTGTGCAACAGGGGGGGGTGTAAATGAAAAGCGAATTTTCCTGGCTCACACGCCCAATTGTCCACCCGGTCTTAACGTTCATATTCATTAATATATAAGCGAACAACAGAGAAAGTTTCGGCTCAATCTGTGCAGATTCGAGAAAGTGATTTTATAACACCAACTAGGGCCTCCCCAGCGAGTGCCGAGCCTCGTTGAGGCTTGCCGAGGCTCGCTGGCAAAATCAGACACCCTATTTACCCACCCTTAACCATGACATACCGCGCACACAGCATACCATATTTGTGCAACATCATGAATCATGACATATCGCGCACACAGCATACCATATTTGTGTTGCAGGCCAACATCATGACCAGGGCTGTGCAATGACGGTGTGACGGTACGGTCCGTCAAAATACGGTCTGACGGTGGACGCCGTAAATGTCGGTATCAGACCGTCATTTCGGAATTAAGGGACCGTCCGGACGGTGCATGACGGTACGGTGGAAGGTACGGTCCAAAAATCGCAAAAAGGCCAAAACATGGCTTTTTGACCCCAAAATGGCCATTTCGGCTCTTTTTTCCTCATTTCAAAATGTTGCATGAATATTATTTGTATAAAAAACGATTAATGTAATAATGAAAGGAAAAAGAATAGCAAAAATGTCTGTGTCTTGACCAGGATTTGAATCCTGGTCTCAACTTTCCACAGCCAAAAAGCACTTTGACGGTGGGTTTACACAGTAGCTACCCACGGTCCCCTTGACCGTCTGGTCGGTCGACACCGTCATTTCTGAGACACCGTCATTTTGACGCTCTGACGGTACAGACCGTCCACCGTACCGTAATTACGGTGCGAAATTGCTCTGACGGAGTCATTGCACAGCCCTGATCATGACATTGAATATAAATCATGACATAACGCGCACACAGCATACCATGCATACATACAACTTATTGCTTATCTTTGCATCTTTGAACTAAAATCCGACAAGCCGTGGATAAAAAGAGTGCATTTTGCTGTTCGTTCCAGGTGGTTATATCATCGTAAGCATATTCAAGCGAGTTTTTATAAGGAGATTTCCTTCGGCGAGGTGGTCACGGTAGCACAAAGGTGCTGTTATTGTTTAGGTAACTAAGTTATTGAACAGGTTGCATGATGTACAAACAGGAGTGATGGCACAAAGCCTGGATTTTAGGGGGGAGGATGATATTTAAGATCAATAGATACAAAGTCATGATGTCAAAACAACATTCAGATGCTTGCAATGGGGAATTACACAGTTCAGGCGTTGTGACGTGTAATGAACTCATTAGTTAATACAATGACACTGGGAAGTGCTACAGCGTGTTTTTGAAATTGAGGTTGCATGTTGGGTTTTGCCTTTTCTATTTCGGATGATATTTCAGGTAAATAGAAACAGGCCCGTGATGTGACAAGTGGGGGGAAGCATCGCACGCGATGCTGAAAAGTTGGCGAAGCCTTTTGCGCTGTGAACTGGCAACTTGTGTGTGCTTTGTGCACGCTTATACATGTGTGTGTGTGTGTGTGTACGTGCGTATGTGCGTGCGTGCGTGCATGCCTGTGTGCGTGCGTGCGTGTTTGTGTGGCTTTCAGATTATGTTCAGGGGGCATGGGCTGGGCTGAGCGCCGGGCAGCTTCCTCCAGCTACCAAACATTGAGTCAGTTCTTTCCACAGCACTGCTCACTGCACCCCTGGTCACCAAAACTGGTATGCCCCGACAAAATTTTTGCTTGGCCTGCCTGCCAAGTTTCAGACCTGGACGTTGGCTGCGTGGCTCTGGCCAGGCCCTGAGTCTCATCTTTTACAAAACTCGTTCCGGGGTACGCCCAGCAGCACCACTCCCTGCCCCTCCCCTCCCCCTGACACCGCAGGGCTGCCTGATTTGTAAGTCTGGGTCACTGTGCAAATTTTGGGGGCAGGGGGTGCGCTGGGCGGGCCTGCGCGCCCTGGTGGGAACTCAGGCGTGAAACATGCCAAACCTAGGGGCTGCGCCCCATGACTGGGGCTTCGCCAAAAACAGCATCCCAGCAACTTGTCCCCCTATTCTCCTGGGCACTCGCGATGTTAGGACAAGACAGAGGACCTCAGCAGAAATTGGACATGGTAATAAGCTAATAAAAAGGATTTGGATTTAGTCTTTTGATATCGATGCCGCGTCATCATCCCTACGGGATTCTTCACGCGGCTTGTAATCAACTCTCACTCGGACACCTCGTCTGAAATGGTGCATGAATGGAAGCTTTGACAGGAAATGTTTTGATGTAAGCGACAAGCAGTTGAGGCCACACATTTTGGGCGCACAAGAACACAATACTTTGCAATGCTGCTTGAAGCAATAACTATATTATGCTAAATTCACACGCGGACAATGCGTGCGTTGTGTTCATCTGGATTGTTTAGCTGTTCAATCCAGATTCATCTACATACTTCATTAACAATCCAGTTAACTACGTTGTTAAACCTCTTTAATTTTTTCCTCCTTATAAATCTGAACCAAGCCCTGCTTTGTGCTCCCAAGGTATATAGCAGTGATTAAGCGCGCTTTCCTAGATATGTAGCAATGACTAAGCGCAGTAATTCACTTATCTCGGGTGAGGTTCGTGCGGAATGTGCTCTTTTCTCACTTTTCTTTCTGCGCTCTAATTTAATCATTATAAGTACACTGCACATAATGGTGTACATTCACACAGGGCTGTGCAGTGACGGTGCAATGACGGTGCAGTGACGGTGCAGTGACGGTGCAGTGACGGTACAATGACGGTGCAATGACGGGGCAATGATGGTGTAATGACGGTGCAATGACGGTGCAATGACGGTTCAGTGACGAGGTGCAGTGACGGTGCAGTGACGGTGCAGTGACGGTGCAGTGACGGTGCAGTGACGGTGCAGTGACGGTGCAATGACGGTGCAGTGACGGTGCAGTGACGGGGCAATGACGGTCAAGCAGAGTCAGTCAACCGCACCGTTATTAAGGTGCAAAATTGCAATGACGGTGCCATTGCACAGCCCTGTGTACATTGAATACTGTACACGTTGCCCTGTTCACTGCTGACTGTACACAGTCTTGCAACATCACGGGGCTTGGCAAATGTGCACCTGGCAAATGCGCACCTGGCAAATGCGCACCTGGCAAATGTGCACTTGGGAAATACGCACCTGCTTCCTCCTCCTCCTCCTCCTCCTCAGTAAAATCAGCCATCAGGGTTGCGACGCTTCTTCTTTGGCGCACGCCGCTGTGATGGTGCCTGCAAGTAAGCACGCATTTTCACAGGTAACGCAATCAACACGTGCACAAACCGAAAGGCATACACAAATCTGTACACAAACCAGGCGTACACAAACTAGTACACAAACCAAAAGGCATACACAAATCAGTACACAAACCAGGCATACCTTTGGCACACACACACACACACACACACACAAAACACACACACACACGCACACCGGAACGGAAATTTTGAGCACACTCAAGGTGCCACGACATGTGCACGCAAAACATGAGTCAATGGTGCAAAGCAAGTACTCCGCACCAACAGCGTCTCAATGGTGCAAAGCAAGTACTCCGCACCAAAACGGCGTCTCAATGGTGCAAAGCAAAAGTACTCCGCACAGACAGCGTCTCAATGGTGCAAAGCAAGTACTCCGCACCAACAGCGTCGCAATGGTGCAAAGCAAGTACTCCGCACCAACAGCGTCTCAATGGTGCAGCATGGATCGTGTGCAAACATAGTTTAAAGTATATGCGCACAGTTAGTATAAAAAAGAGCCATAGGTCAAAGCCTTCTTGGCAAGATGAAAAGGGCAAGGGCGAGATGAAAGAGGCAAGGGGCAAGGGCAAGGGCAAGGGCAAGGGCAAGGACAAGGGCAAGGGCAAGGGCAAGGGCAAGGGCAAGGGCAAGGGCAAGGGCAAGGGCAAGGGCAAGGGCAAGCTGAAAAGACATGGCCCTAGGCTACGCTGTAGCAGGCAAGGTATAGAAGATACGCTATCTTGGGCTAGAACTTGCCTGAATGGAATATGAACACTTTGTCTGGTAGCAATGGTCTCGGTTCCCTTAATCGCTGCTTTTATAATGTGCGCTGTCTTTTGAATTCGGATTTGCCTGAATGGATCGTGAACACTTTGTTCAGTAGCAGTGGCCTCCGTTCTCTTAAAGTGATTGCTGCTTTGAGATGCGTTACTTCCGCTTGTGTACTGATGTTTCATTGGCGTTACTGCCGCATGTGTACTGATGTTTTGTTACTGCTGCTTGTGTACAGATGTTTCATTGGCGTCACTGCTGCTTGTGTACATATGTTTCGTTACTGCCGCTAGTGTGTAGATGTTTTGTTACTACCGCTTGTGTACAGATGTTTCATTGGCGTCGCTGCCGCTTGTGTACAGATGTTTTGTTACTGCCGCTTGTGTACAGATGTACCGCTTGTGTACAGATGTTTCGTTACTGCCGCATGTGTACTGATGTTTCATTGGCGTCACTGCCGCTTGTGTACTGATGTTTCGTTACTGCAGCTTGTGTACTGATGTTTTGTTACTGCCGCTTGTGTGTAGATGTTTCATTGGCGTTACTGCCGCTTGTGTACTGATGTTTCGTTAATACCACTTGTGTACAGATGTTTCGTTGGCCGGGACCTTGTGCTCTGCACGCCGTCCCTGCTTTTGTGTGTGGCATAGCGACACTCAACACCCTTGTCAACGACGCGATGCTTACAATTGGTGGGGGGGACTCATGGCACTTCGGGCCAATGTGTCTCCTTTCCCTTAATGATGCATATCGACACTCAACACCCTTGTCTACGACGCGATGCTTACAATTGGTGGGGGAGACTCATGGCACTTCGGGCCAATGTGTCTCTTTTCCCTTAATGATGCAGGGAGTGTTTTGCTACCTTCGTAGTTTTTCTTTTTCTTTTCTTTTCTTTTTCTACAAGCATTAGAAGCAGGTCATCCCCCCACCCTCGCACCTCGCGCGTGCCTCTGCTGCTGTTTGATAGAATTGCTACTGCTGCTGTCCTCCTGCCTTGAGGCACACCATATAACAATACATACGCTCTCCAAATGCCCATACTGGTTTCTTAGATGTGCTAACACATTGAGAAAGGAGACGGCACAAATACAAATCCAAGCTCTATCGCATATTCCGGGGGCCCCGCCTACCTCGGTAATGGCCTTCCCTCCTGAATACCAACCCTTTTGCCCTCACACCCCAAGAACTATGAGAGGAGCAAGCAGGCACCCACCTTGCGCTTGACACTTCCAGCTAATGCTGCCGCCGTTTTTCTGGCTGCAGGGGGGCGCTCCTTTTTGCCACCCCCTCCTCTGCTCCTGCCCGCAGTTGCACCTGCAACGGTGCCTGTACACGCATCGTCGTCGCCCCCTGTGTGAAGGAAAACGTCAGAGCACGAACCAAAACGGCACATGACAATGTGTGATATAGGTAGAGTTGGCCAGAACCATATATATACGGTGTATGTACGGTATTTTTGGCAGGGATATCACCAAATATACGGTCATATACGGTGTATATATACGGTTCTGGCCAACCCTAGATATAGGCGGAAGGAAGTGTGATAGGCGGAAGGAACATAATTCTAGGGTTAGCCATTGGCTGTGTTTTTCTGTCGTGATACGCGGAAGGAACGTGTGATAGGCGGAAGGAACAGAATTCTAGATTTAGCCATCGACTGTGGTTGTTTGTTGTGATTGGTATGAAATTCGCTTTCGCATTCAAGCCAGATGACTTGACAAAATGATTTGAATAAGCATTGGTTATAGAAGTGCCAAAATGCTAAAGTAGCCGATGGTAGGTCTGTACAAAGAGTTGTAGCACAACCCCCCTTGCTAGGCAAGAGCCTAAGCAAAGTAAATGACAGCCGACAACGGTACCAGGCATATGACAAGCTTCTATAATGAAACAGGTCCAGTAACACAAGCTAAAGGGCCGGGCTGTCTGTTGGCGTGCTAGATTTTTTTCTGCTGTTGCGGCAGGAACTTTGACACACCAAAAGCCAGTTCACGTTCAAATTTAAGGCACATCTATTGGTGCTGTAATGGAATGGCCAAAATGAAGTTGAATCAGGGCTCAAATTCAAGGCACATCTATTGGTGCTTTAATGGAATGGCCTAAATGAAGTTGACTCAGTTGTTCTACTAGGAGCATTTCCCCCTTGCATGCTTCAAATGCACGTTTCAAATCCCGCCTCTTTTGTCAGACCCAATAACCACAGGGAGATGTTTTTGGCATGGCTCGGGATTGAAGCAAGCACAGAGTAATGCACGAGCCGCCTCCCATTAAAACAGTGAGGAGAAGGACCCCCTTCGATTTCAGTCAGTGTAAAGCTGCTCGTGGCGTAGTGTCCCTTCTCCCCATCCCTCACCATCTCTTCTCAACTCCTCTCCCCCTTGGGAGATCAACAAAGACCACAAAACACACTCTCACGTTCAATGGTAGCATAAGACATTTTGGTAAACATTGCAGGCAAGAGGCAAGCATTGGTAAACATTGGAGGCAAGCATCTGGGTAAACATTGGAGGCAAGCATCTGGATAAACATTGGAGGCAAGCATTTTGGTAAACATTGGAGGCATTATGGTAAATATTGGAGGCAATTTGGTTAACATCGGAGGCAAGCAAAAGGGGGCACCCCAGAACAATGGAGTTCAGAACACAGGAGCTTGATCAAGTTTTCTGCTTGAGGAAGGGGGTGCAGGGCTCCAAAGTGGCAACACAGCACTGAGGCCAGTCAGAACGACACACGCTGCAGGCTAGAAATGTCTATGTAAGTGAAAGATTCATGCATCATTTCCCTTGCCTGTCCTACCTGCATCATCACCGCCACCATCTCCTGTTTCTGCCTCCCCTGCTCCTTCGTCCCCCGGGGCTGCTGCGCTGGAGGGTGGGGGCCTGATGGAAAAAAATGTGTGAATTTTCATGTGTTAGAGTGCGTGTGTGTGTGTGCGTGTGTGTGTGTGTGCGTGTGTGTGTGTGTGTGTGTGTGTGTGCCTACCTTGGAGCATCCAACACATGATGTTATAAGGACTGTCACACTTTTTCCAACTAACCCACCACACATACCTGTAATTGGAAGCATCCTCTGAGATCAAGTACTTGATGGTTTTCTGCAGCTCCCGTGCAGCTTTGCTGTTAGCAGGCTGGCTGGGGGCAGTCAGATCCAGCACAGCATCGTACAGCATGAACTGGATGCGTGCATCCTGCGTGTTTTGCGTGTGTATGTATACTATGTATGTGTGTGCGTGTGTGTACGTGGGTGTTTGTGTGTGTGTGTGTGTGTGTGTGTGTGTGTGTGTGTGTTTGTGTGTGTGTGAGTGTGTGTACGTGGGTTTGTGTGTGTGTATGTGTGTGTGTGTGCCCTATGTTGGAAATGCCTAGCACTTAAAATATTATACAATAATATATCAAAAGTCCAATGCCAACAGCAACCCTAATGCAGGTGCGGGTACTATCACACAAAACCCTTTGGGATATGCATATGTGTAGGGTTGGCCAGAACCGTATATACACACCGTATATGACCGTATGTATGGTGATTTGCCTGCCAAAAGTACGGTATATACACCGTATATACCTATAAATGTATGGTTCTGGCCAACTCAACATATGTGCGTAAAACTGTATTAAGTCCAAAAGTGGACTACCAGGGCTGAGGTCCCCAAGCATCATCTCTCATCATCCCAGCATGCCGCTATTACTGCAGTGATTCTTTTGGAAACCAAACCAGCAATAATGTGTTTTATCCCCAGAGCCAACCCTAAATTGGCTTGGCCTAACCCAAAGCGTTTATTTGAACACCACAACACACACACTCACACACACACACACACACACACACACAAACACATACACACACACGGTCCTCTGGCAAACCCTACAGTGAAACTAACCCTACATTGGCTTGGCCTAACCCAAAGTGTTAATTTGGACACCACAACACACACGCGCACACACACACACACACACACAAACACACACACTCCTCTGGCAAACCCTACAGTGAGCTGACGAACGGAATTTCTCCGCCACAATGTATATTTCCATTATCCAGTAACCACACAACACCTCCCTCCCACCCCTACCCCAATTCCCAAACCCGTCCACACCATAACACTCACATCCAAACCCACATTTCACCCACCCACCCACCCTAACACCCACACCCAC
>Ga0307963_1002107_pt1 | contig 15657 bp, 18 predicted proteins | sample OrgLakmetagen594_FD_201829 | JGI IMG/M metagenome (GOLD analysis project Ga0307963, IMG submission 201829) | Saline water microbial communities from Organic Lake, Antarctica - #594 | ecosystem: Environmental > Aquatic > Non-marine Saline and Alkaline > Saline | place: Antarctica: Organic Lake...
GTGCGTGTGTGTAAATATGTCCATGTTTGTTTGCAATACTGCTGCTGAGGCGCTGCTTGGCGGTACTGCGTGTACATGTGTGTGTGTGTGTGTGTGTGCGTGCGTGTGTGTAAATATGTCCATGTTTGTTTGCAATACTGCTGCTGAGGCGCTGCTTGGCGGTACCGCGTGTACATGTGTGTGTGTGTGTGCGTGTGTGTGTGTGCATGTGTGTGCGTGTGTGTGCGTGTGTAAGTACGTACATATTTGTTTGCAATACTGCAGCACAAAATATAAGACAAAACACACGCTAGAAGAGGCCAGTGACAATAAGTGACGTAAGGCTGCTGCGATGCTGCTAGACTGGTGAGGCGTTAAAATACAACGGAAGGTGATGATGAAATATTTCAAGGTTGGTGGCGGTCAAGTGTAGAAGCCGCTGCTGCAGCAAATGAGAAACGAGGGATAGCTGCTGCAGGGCACACTCACACTGCAAGTGCGTCTTACATTACAGTACCTTGACACACTTAATCACACACACATACCTATACTCACGTTCCACTTTGGGGAACACACACCCAAACATACCTTACCACACACCGACACACACACATACTCACCACCCTTCCCAAAGCACATTCACACTCAACACACCCAACACACACACACACTCACCACCCTTCGCAAAGCACACTCAAACTCAACACCCAACACACACACCCAAACACACCCATAAATACATGCATGCACATCCACACCCAAACTCTCACACACACACACACATAATCACATACACACACACCTGGGCTGCTTGAAGTCCGGAGTAGGCTGCAAGGGGGGGCTGCTGAGGTGCCCCAGGGCGAGGGGCGTACTGTGGATGGCCAGATGGTGCCTGTGGGGGGCGAGCTGCCTGCTGTGTGTGCATGTGAGTCAAACAGATTTATTCGACCAGATGAAATGTAGTTTGAGAGCAGCATGCACACGGACACACACACATAGACAAGAAGAGACTCACATACAAACACACACACGCATGCACACACCCGCACACACACACGCACATACACATACGAACACACACATATGCACACACACACGCACGGACACACATTCACACAAAGATGAGAAACCTGGTTACAACAATCGAAGCTTTTGACAGATTCGGTGGAGGGCGACACCACAATAAAGGCCCCACTTGTGCGCGCACAGGCATTTCAGTGTACACATACACACATACTTTTGGGGGGTAGGAGGGGTGGCTAGGTAGGAGGGGTAAAGGAGGGGTAGCTAGGAGGGGTAATAAGGGGTAGCTAGGAGGGGTAGCTAGGAATGTGAGGGGTAGCTTAGAGGGGCAATGGCACACAGGCATGAGGTAGAAAGTTGGGCACTTAGATATTGGAAGAGCAAAGAAGACAAGGTTGGATGGCCGCAGGCGATCAGCCAAACAGCCTGACCAAAAGTCATCCAAATAGGTCGTCCAAACAGCATGACTGAAGGTCACCCCCTTTCTTCTCACAACTGACAACCAAACGCAACAACAATGGCCCAAAGCGCATATGTAGGGTTGGCCATAACCATATGTATATACACTGTATATGACCGTATTTTTGGTGATTTCCTTGCCAACAATAATACCGTGCACACAACGTATGTATATACAAGGTCCTAGCCAACCCTACGCATTTGTCACACTCACGTGCATTTGAGGGGGAGGCGCCGCACGCTGAGCGGAGACCGCAGGAGGAGCCTGGAATGACGTGCAAGGAAGGCAATTTTGATTAGAGATTAAACCTGCTGTCCTTCCTCCGCACACTGGTTTATTATGGGGTTTGTTATGGGGTTTATTATGGGGTTTATTATGGGGTTTATTATGGGGTTTATTAAATGCCTTTCTTTGATCTTGGAAATATGCCCCTTGTGCCAATTATCCTGCAACTATCCCTACTTTTGGTAAGGGCATCCAGGGGCACAAACAGGGGCATGGATACTGACGGCTTTGGCTTTTTGTCTACGCTACTGGTTTCTCGGTTGCGATACCGTGGCATGCTTCATGAGCGCTGCTTTTGACACACTGAAGCTTGCTCAAGTGACAAAAATTTGGGCAGGATAACTGCTTTATCCTGAGTTGCATGTCAGTCATGCAGAGTGGCTGGAGCCTTACTAAATTCACTAATTAAAGCAAGCTAACGTGTTTTAGTTTTTTCTGTGCTTGCATTTGTGCATGTGTGAGTGCTGACATGTGTGTGCAAGCATGTGCATGTGTGTCCTTGTGTGTGTGTGTGTGTCCTTGTGTGTGTGTGTGTGTGTGTGTGTGTGAGTGTGTGTGTGTATGCGTGTGTATGTGTGTGTATGTGTGAGTGTTGTGTGTGTGTGTGTGTGTGTGTGTGTGTGTGCGCGCGCACGCGCGCGCATGTGTGTGTGCACGTGCGCGGATGTGTATGCCACCTTTTACACATGCCAAGAGATGCTATTATTAAGAGGAGCAGCACACCTGAGGCCTGCCAGCTGCTGCCGCTCGCTGCATCGCCGCGTATTCCTCAGGGAAGTCTATGTGCTGCAGTGAAGAGTGTGTTTACAGAGGATTCAATTCTCAAGTTAAAGATGCAAGCATGTGTAGCCAGGTATTTGGGCTGTGCCAAGGCCTCACAGCACTCATCTCATCAGCAGTGCTTAAAAAGGACCACCTCCTGCTCAATGCAGTTTTATGAAGTTAGTGCTCTCAGAATATAAGCAAGCACGTACCGCGATGGTGGGTGGCTGGAAGTACAAAGGCTTCTCAAACGGCTTCTGCATGGTGGCAGGTGCATTACAGTAGGTAGAGTAGCAGGTAGAGTAGGAGCTGCAAGGCAAGGCGTGCTTGCGTGTGCAACTGATCGCGTAGGAGATGTCAAGGGGGCAAGCGAGCGTATGTGCATGTATGCACATGCGTGTGCGTATGCGGTCTACTTACTTGGGGTGGCAGAGGAATGTACCCAGAGCCCTGCACATGGAGTCAGTGTGGGATGGGTGAAAGACAGGACTTGAATGGAGCTTTCCAGTACAGCCTGCCAGGACACAGGCCACTCACACAGACTGCCGGGTTGGAAATCCGCATCGTCATCTCATCGATCCTGCGAACACACAGGGGGGCATGTGCTTGATGAGAGAGGATGAGAAAGGTTGGAAAAGCGGTGGCAATCCTGCGATGGCAAAAACAACGAACAGGGAGACAGATAGGCTGAAACCAAAGAGGGCAAGGCTCACCGCTGCTGCTCTGAGAGGACCCGCCCGGTGCTCATCTTCCTGTTGAGCCCAATTAATACTCGTCCCAATCGATGTTCGATTGTTATAATAATATTATTAAAGCATGTGTAAGCAATGGGAACAGTGACTAGACGTAAGCTTTTTCAACATCCCCATTAACACAAGCGAAGCCGAGGAAAAGTGCAGCTGGAGCGCTACAACCAGCAACCCCTCCCTTCCTCCTGTAAGACCTGTAATTACGTGCACTAGTGTTCTTCCAGCCGCTGGTCTTCTGGGTCATTCCAGCTAGAGCATAGAAAAAATCACAGATAGATTTCGGCAAGCGTGATTATGACATGATGATTGATTGGATAACTAGATCAAAATTTCCGGAGGATCGCGCATAAAATCCCAGCCCCACTGTCCGCATAGACACATGCATTTGCTGCTTGTGGTAGAAAGAAACGATTGGTTCGCTAAAGCAAAAAATGAGGGAGTTCTCCTTGGTTGAATAATTGTGGTTTTGCTCTTGGAAAGCGCATAACCACTTGTGGTTAATGAATAGATTCCTCAATATAACAGAGATCATTGAAGTCGAATGTGTGGTGAAAATTACGAGTGATTGTTGGGGTGTGCAGGTTATGTGTTACGTGCCACACATTATGATACCAAACATTTTGAAGAACAGGGTACAGACGCCCAGCATGTACGTATTGTCACGTCAATTTGTATCAGAGGGGGTTATCTAAAAGGTGCAACTACACGTCACTTCATCAAATTGGACCCAACCTTGCATTAAACTGATGCTGACTTTATGAGCTACCCGAGCATGTGCTCAGATTTAGACAAGTCGCCCTGCGTAAAGAATGACAGGACTAAAAGCACACGTCGTGCTCTTGTACCCTAGATGGGTGCTTTCCAGGGGGAATGGCACATAAATTTGCATATCTCACCAACCACTTAGTGTTTTTGCCCCATTTTTCTTGCAATGATCTTTATTTACTGTTTACTCTAATACTTCCAATAAACCAAACATCCTTCAGTTTGGTGCGCTGGCTGGTCAGATACAGCATATAGCTGCTCAAAAAGTAGGGTTCACGCCGCGGCCGATTAGGTATGGGCCCCGTAACTGGCACGTTTCAAGCTCAGCTGCATATCAGAGCTCATACCCTGGGAGCATGCAAAAACTGTACCATTATTGGTCTCAGACAACCCCCTCTGAATTTGTATAAGGGCAACTTAGCTACACCTGAGCGAAGCACTGCCAGCCAGCTTATGAACTTACGATCTAAGCATGTATTCCCAATGAACTAAATGGCGTGCATATAGCAACGCGTTGTAAAAGGCATAAACGTGTTCGATTCAGAATTGGACTGCTCCTATATGTAATTGTTACAGTGCAATTGGCCGTTCCTCAATTTGAACGAACGTGAAGATTTTAGCTTAAGCTTGCTCAGGTAACAGTCCCCTTTGTTGAATTTCCTGCTTTCTTATGTTGGAGTAACTTCCGGTACTTGGTACCAAAGTGGACCTTTTCCCTTGATATATGCGAGGAGTGCTTTTTACTGCCTGCGTATCTTCTTTTTCCTGAGTGCAAATATTGCCTGCGTGTGTCGTTTTGAGAGCGGCAAACTGAATATGCATGCGAAAACTTAACAGCCGCTTATGCTTGTGTCTAGCCAATATTCGGACATTACGTACATCAGACATTTGGCGTTAGAACAGCCAAAATCATTGCTGCTTTGTTTATCCCTTCTCTCTCATCTGTCACTTTCCCCCTCTAAAGGTACGCCTAAAAGGGCCGACATCCCACAACACTTGACCCAGGCCACTAGCATCATCCTTGGCAGGTCCTTGGTACAATCCTCCAGCTGGGGCCATTTGCCTCTGCACAAAAGAGTGTAATTATAGGCACATTGGAAAGGAGTTGAGCAGGTTCAAATGGGTAGAAAATATTATTAAAGTACCCATCCTGACTTGCAAAACCATGCCCTGCGCATCCTACGTGCCACACAAGACACGTGCATTCTGCAAACAAGCCATCTCATCCCAGCTCCCGTTTGAGGCATTTTATCCACTCATCATACCTGAACCTGGTCCTCAAGATGCGAAGGGAGTGTTGTATCATCCCAGTTGTGGTTTGGATCTGCTACGCTATCAGCTCCATTTGCAAGGGCATCCCCCAGGATGTCTTTGTTAATCCACTCTTGGAGCCTGCTCGTGCGCAACAAAATCAAAAAAACATGTGAATTTGACGCAAGAAATGCATCTGATTTAAGACCTTGAACACAGTTCAACATTCCATATCCATCAAAAGCTTCATGCAAAAGAATTTAACTGAATGTGGTCCGACTCACTCTGGGGCAGACAGGTCAGTGAACACGGTGGCTGGGTTGGGGCTAGGGCATCCCACTCCCTGCACCAAATAAAACGTGTACATATCATTGTATATAAAGAGGATGTACTCAAAACATTCCCTGCAAGAAAAGGAAATGTACAGATCACGTGTATAGGTCACTGCATAGCTGCATAGTCAGAGAGAGCTCTGAACAAATTCTTGTTCTTGTCTCACTCTGATGACTGATAGACAAACACTTCCAGCATACCTTGTCTCTTGGGAAGCCAAAGGACACCTGGCCCACCTGAAATTTGCGACGGAGAGATCCCAGAAAGCGACAGCTGTTGGGTTCAAAAGAAACAAGGAGTTGTACTCCTCTACTCACTACCATGTACCAAGATGCACCAAGCAAAAGGCTTAAGGTGTGTCAGATCTGAACACAATTACTTAGATAGAACACCATGCAAACTTTTATAAGCGTTATTTCCTGTCATTGAATACTATCTACCTGTGGCCAGGCAGGACGCTTTCTGACAGACTTAGCACTGCAAATTGTGCTGAAGCACAGTCATCTCCAGGATGTAAAATAAAGTGTATCCCACTCTTCCAACCCTGCCTATCCTGCTTTCTTGTTAGTTTGTGGTTTGTTGTTCAGCCAAGTTAAGAGTTTGCTATCTCTCCCGACCCCAATCAAGAAGTCCCCTCACCAGGATTGCCTCCCTTGCGGGCTCCACTTCGGAAGCCCCTGGCAGTCCGCTTGCACTGATGCGCTGTCCTGTAGGTGCCTTGATACTGCTGCTTCCTGCATACATATAACAGTGGAGAAAATAGACAAACAAGTCATGCTCTGTTATACCTGGAAGCAGCATAATGATGATCATCAGATCATCACTTACAAGTGAGTATAAATACTCAGTGCGACACAGTTGCAAGTATCTTGAGAGCGCACATGACCCAGGAGTAGATGTGGTCAGGTTTAACACAATGATGATCGTCAGATCATCACCTACAAGTGAGTGTACATACTCAGTGCGACACAGTTGCAAGTATCTTGAGAGTCCATAGGACCCAGGAGTATATGTGGTCAGGTTTAACACCAAACACATGTGGTGAGTCAAAAGAGATCTGTGCTGGGCGCAGTGTCAAAACTAAGTAGTCCGCCTGTACATTTGATGAGTCAAAAGAGCTTTGTGCAGGGTGCAGTGTTAGGTCCTTGCGAGGGAACACATGGAGAGGCTTTATGAGTTATAACTGACTGCCTACTGCTTACAGCCAGGCTTTGATCTGTACTCCCTAGGCAACTGGTTAAGGGACCCCTGATTCCCTCCCTGAGCACATAAGGACCAAGTAAGGATCTGATCACCGTTCGCCACCTTACAGTTTCCAACCCAATCAATATACAAGCAAAGGAAGAGCCACACCCCCGTATTCAGGCTCGATGCACTTGGCAGTCCTGAACATTCTTTCTTTTAAACAATGTAGGGAGTTTGCGATCTTCCCTTGAACGAAGTGGCCCCCCCAAACCTGAAAAAAATGAACAGCTACGCAGGCAGTTAAAACCACTCCCCACATCATTTAAGAAAAGGAGCCAGTTTGGTACTGGGTACCATGTAATTCCCTCACCAGAGATCAGGGAAAAACAACCGACGAGGATCAGGAGGGCGCCTGCAGGCTTGGCCGAAAACTTAAAAAACCTTGCCGCGTACACGACCAACGTACTTGCTCCCACACCTTGACGCAGGATGAACCCAGTCAGTCAACATTCCAAAAGGCACCACACCTCTGTTTTCTGCACATGTTCTACTGCACTATCTAGGTGGGCACAAAACTTGGATGTACATTTTCTGCACATGCTTTATTTCTAGGTGCGCACTGTCTAGGTGGGCTCAAAGCTTGGATGTCTCGCAATGCAGGAGTCGCACCTGAAGGCATTCCACTGGGCAATAGAAAGAGGGGGCCTCCAGAATCTCCCGCACAGGTACGGCCTGTGAGATGATTTTAGTTCTGACGACTCACAAATTGCAAAACAGCCTGTTTCCGATACACACCACATGAGGTGAGATGAAAGAGGCCAGTGGAAGCAAAAGAGCATTTTGTGCAGAAAATTGTGGGCTTGTACATAAAATCCACGGCTTTTGGCACGGCCCTCCTGATTCCCATTGATATTCACCTTCACAATTCTGTGGTGGGGGAATTTCAAATTATTTGAAATCGAACAAGAGGGTGAGAAAAGGACAGGAGGCCAGCTTGAATGACCATGCACCTTAGAAGAAAAGACACAAGGGTAGTCCATGAGCCATCGTTCTATGACTCGATTGAGAAACCCTGTCCACCAATTGCACATGTCATTCTTCAAATTTGGGGCCAAAGCTGGATGGGGCATGTATCCAATTAGGGTATATGATTGACGCTAGAAAGAAAAATTCATTGATGCTCATCCAACACCCACCAATCACACACGTCACCCTGACCTGAGTTATGTTTATGCTCTTCCAGCACCCACCTGTCACACACATCATCCGTTGAGTGACCTCAGACCCAAAGGGCTGGAAAAGCTCCCTGCATTTACTTTGTTCTACGGGGCTGACCTGCATTTGCAAGCATACGTTGTAGTAGATTCACTTTTCTAACCAAGATCACAGGAGCAGAAGAGACCTCCCTGCATTTGCTTTGTTCTTCTGAGATGACTACGCTTGCAAGCATATGTCAGTTTAATTATAACTTAATAAGATCTCAGGAGGGGTCCAATAAATACAAGTTAAGTGTGTTTAGTAGGCTCCTTACATTGTAGCATTACAGAAGTATTAGGCCATAAGGACTGAACCAGTTCCGGTGATTGGATGCCACTTTGGCACCTTCCTATCCCTATAAAGAGCAGGGGGGCTTGCGCCCCATCCTAATAGCCTCTTTGAGCATTCTCCACACTTGCAACCTAACGTTGCATACAGCATGCGCAATACCTACTCCTCTTTGCCTTCCAAGTCTTCTTCCTTACCTTTGCAGAAAATAGCCACCTGGCCAACTCATTCCTCTCGGTGGCGCCCCACCCAAGAACCACCTGTGCTTACAGAGGTTACGGAGTAAAAGATGAAGCCATCAGTCAAAACGTGCGACTGCTAGCCCCACCAAGAACCACCTGTGCTTACAGAGTTACAGAGTTACAGATAAAGCCATCAGTCAAAACGTGCGACTGCTAGCCCCACCAAGAAACACCTGTGCTTACAGAGTTACAGAGTTACAGATAAAACCGTCAGTCAAAACGTGCGACTGCTAGCCCCACCAAGAACCACCTGTGCTTACAGAGTTACAGAGTTACAGATAAAGCCATCAGTCAAAACGTGCGACTGCTAGCCCCACCAAGAACCACCTGTGCTTACAGAATTCAGAGTTACAGATAAAACCGTCAGTCAAAACGTGCGACTGCTAGCCCACCCAAGAACCACCTGTGCTCACACAGGAGTCGCTGTAGCTGGAATTTGCAAAACTGCGTCTCTCCATATTTCTGCAGCAGAATATGTGCTCTAGCCTAGAGATTTCCTTTTTGTGAGCATACCTAGGGCGAACAGCTTTGGCGTGTCCTTGTGTTTGATGAATGCAAAAATTATTATGAATGGCACATCTGAATGTCTGAGATCTATATGAGCTTGAGCGACACAGCCTGTGTGTTTGGTATGCACTCAATTATGGTCTCGCAGCTCTCAAGAAAGAAAACATACCAGCTCACTGTCATCGCCACGTGTGTCCTTGTCACCCATCGTCTTCCCCTTTTCCACCAGCCTGCAAAGGTGACCTGATCTTAGTGCTTTCGTGTGTGTGTGTGTGTGTGTGTGTGTGTGTGTGTGTGTGTGTGTGTGTGTTTGTGTGTGTGTATGTGTGTGTATCCTTGCACAAGAGACAAAAATAACATTGTACACACAAAAGGGATCCAAAAGCGTAATGTACTCTTTGCTGGTGAAATGTACAAAACGCTCTTCATCAGGTCTACACTCAGCGCGAACCATGGACTGTTTTATAATTTATGCAAACATGCCTCACAAGGATATCAAAAGCAAACTCACGTAGCCGGGGCATTCTCAATTTCCTTTTCCAAGATCAAAGCCGCAATATCGTAGTCAAAGCTGCCTGCAAAATTTTGTTGTCGCAGGCAAGCAGGCGAGCAAAAAAATGAGTTAGGGCCAGGATGCTTTGTTCAACTGGCGCATTTAGAGTTACACTATACTTGAATGGCTTGCTAGAAGGCCACGGCAGATGAAATAAATGCCCCTGTGAACGCCTCTGGGTCACTCACCTGGGCTAAACTTTGGATGTGGTACAGACCTGTGTGCATGAAACCGTCCATTGTTTCTGTTGGTATTGTTTTAAACTATTTGTATGGGACAAACTGTCTTACATATTTGTCTCTATCTGATGGCCAATTTGCTCACAAAAACACAACTGCAGAAAATGAAGAAGCAAGCTAAAACAATAAACATTTTCATGACTTCATTTCAGTATGACTTTATTTCTACGTATTTCAGTATACTTAGTTTCTACGTATTTCAGTATGACATAATTCCTACGTATTGATTATGTCTGATGGCCAAATGGTCACTAAGACACAACAGCAGAAAATGAATAAGCAAGCCAGATTACATGACGAACTGCATGCAATCTCATTCTATTGCTAAGTGTCTACACCACATGCGTAACTATTCTTCCCTGACTTACTTGCTCCTCAGGCGCTGGAACCCGCTTCGCTGCGCCCTGCCATCTCGCCTGAACAGTTGCACGCAAAGAAGAAGGAGGTATCTAGCTGACAGATCTGATGCGACCAAGTAATATAATAAGTCGAAACTTTAATTCATCTTGCTTATCCAATCAAGGAAACACTTCAAAAGCACCGCCAGCCGCCACCAGCAGATCCACCTTCTCCAGACAGCACCGACCAAAGATCTCAGCATTCTCCAACGTGACATAACCCTTACTGAGATCAAGTACTGTGAGGACACTAGAACGCAGAACCAGCTGAGCGCCGCGCAGGAACAACACAAAGGCCTCTGCTCCATCCTCCAAGGAACCTCCGTTACCCTCCACACCATCCTTTTGGGAGTGGGTGGCACCATCTACAACAATCACACGCTGGAGCCTTTTAAGAAGCTGGGTCTTGATTATCAAATTGTTAAGAAACTTGCTTCCAAGCTTCATATTTATTCTGTCAATTACGCTGCCAAACTTGTCCATGCTAGACATGCCCTTTCCAGCACTATTATTAAATCTCATCAAAAGACGGTTTCAGTCAAGCCTGCAACCCTCCGGATCCCCATTGATCTTTTTTGCTGTTGGAGGAATTATATATACGGTTTCTTTTTTATTGTTGGAGGAATTATATACGGTACCCGGTACGTAAGTGGCTCCTTTTCCTGAAATTATGTGGGGAGTGATTTTCCACTGCCTGCATGGTTCTCTTTTTTCCATCTTGCTTGTCCAATCAACCTTCCACAGAAAAGCCACATCCATTCACTGCTTACCCGATATGGACGCCTGGGTTTTTAGACCCTTCTAGCTCTTCAATGACGCAGTGTGCAGCGGTGAGAACAACTCTTGGGTGAATCACAGTTCCCCCACACAGGTACTTCTCAGAGTCTGGCCGGACCACCATAGCCATGTAAGGATACCTGTGATGCACACGTGTAGCTTGGTTTAGCCCACAGGCGAATTGGCTCGAGTTGACCTGGTATTATGTAACACACACACTATTACTCGCTACCACAAAAGGACCAACATCATGCCGAATACAAATACAGCGGCACTCCTAACAACGCACATAGATGTCGTGGAGGGTGTTCCGCTGTCGATCAGCAAAGCACGACGTATCTGTTTAATGGCAACTTCCTCCACGTCAACCTCGTCTGCTTGTTCCTGCAACAGCTGCTCCGCCTCTTCCTGCCAATGGTAGTACAACAGCCCTCAATGGTAGTACAACGGCCCTCAATGCAATGGGAAAATGTACGCAGGCAGGATTTTGCTCTTGGCCTAAAATTGAAGGAGGACAGGTTGCTACTAAACTCCATCGCAGATAATGGCTTGTCATCACACCAAGGCATGTGCTCACACAACATCATGCTACGCTTTACACACAGAGCGTCAAATCAAGGTGTTACTGTTTTATACATCCATCAACTAAATGCTTTCTACTTTCCAGATGCACAGAATCCAGAGGCATTATATCTAGGTTTGTGCTGCACGCTCTCACAGCACACTATGGTTATCACACACTTTGTCCCTAATGCACAACGAACTGAACTCACGAGGAAAAAAATGTCTGCGTACCTACCTTACGATTCTGGATCTCTTGCCCGAACATCATTGCTGCGCTTTCATCTCCCTCCCACGAGGATGCTCCCAGCAGGTCTGGTGGATCCAGCTCCGCCTCTGTTGCCTGGATCATGAAGATCTGCTGCTGCACCTGTCCTGCAAAGTCGAGCACTTCTTCACGCAGCTGCCGTTCAAGCAACGTCTGCTGATCACAATCTCGCTCTGTCTGCTGTTGCACGCCAGGAACCTCGTTCATGTCAGTCACGAGAGACTCCAATGATAGCCCATGCTTGCGCAAGTGTAGGATGACATTTGCTTGAGCACCCAGCAGAAGCAGGCCAGACAGCAGGATAAGCGGTTGAGGCCTCATTAGTTAAGCTCTGTCCAGCATGCGCTTGTCAAATTTGCATGCAGTTAGGTCAAGGGGTCGATTTATTTATTTGTTCACTTATTTACTTATTTATAATGGGGAGGGCTTCCGAACGAACGTGGGATAATGAAAGAAAAGAATACTGTTTGTACTGCGTCGCAATTTATACCAAACTTGAATATCAATATTGGTTTTTCATATTTGCACTTTCCGCACTCCGGTTTCGGTCCTTATATAAAAATACTGTGATAATATAGGTATATTCAAACAGCATGGTAGATGCAGTGACACGAAAGTGAATGAATAGGGCAGCTTTCTGCACTAATTTTGGACAGCACGTGCAAATTGGATCATCAAAATGATGCGCGCACTTGCAAGCAAACACACTAGGCTGCATGCAAGTATCCTCCACTCTCCTGCCTGACAAGCGCATCAATGATGCGGCTGTACTCTCCCATTACCCAGTGGCAGGTGTGTGAGTGCGGCAAACAGGGCAATCTCATTCTTTCTTGCAAAACGTGGCCGCCCAAAATACTGAGAAAAAGGACGTTGCTCAACGTTTATACACAACGTGTTTCAGCCTGCCATAATTTAGAGCACGATTTAGAGAACTGCCTACAAGCACGCCTCAACTGCAGGCAGTTGCATTGACAATATTTCTGTTTTTTTGCAGCAGCTGTTTCCGTCTGTCAACCTCCCGAAGCAAATCTTTCCCGACCCCTTTCTGCTTTTTCGCACACGTAGCCTGACGTACACACCTATCTCGAGGCGTCCCTGGGCCCCAGCCACCTAGCACGCATATCCAAAGTAAGTTGTACATGCATGATGCCATGGAGGGTGCGTATTCACAATTACAACAGCGCTTGTTGTTTGACATTGTTTCCAGGCGCTATGCCTTCCACCGAAAAAGCTGACACTGCGAGTCAACACCACCCGCACCACACCAGAAAAAGCAGCACAAAAGCTGAAAGCCGAACTCAACTTGGACTACATGCCTACCGCACCACATGCTGGCTTGCCCTACGTTCTGGTGCTTCCAGGGGAAGGGCCCAACATTATCCCTTACGATGCTCTTTGCGGTGCGTTGTTTTGATGTTATATGTTTGGACCAAGTAAGCTGGCGGGCCTTTAAAGTGGTTGCACTGAGACACTGAGAGGCACGCTTTTGGTTGCAGTACACCAAATCAGCAGAGTGTTGTTTTCCCATGGCATTATAGTACTTGCATGTCGTTAAGGAAATTTCGAACGTGCATCGCTAGCAACGGCAAACAAGATGTGCGCTGTTTGGGGTACATACGGACATCGCACTCCTTGCCTAGAGTTGGCCAAAGCGTGTGTGCGCACTGCCACACTGTATGCCTGAAGAATTTGCAAAGGGCTGGCCAGGTCCGTGTGTCAAGCACAGCGTGTGTGTACACTGTCACACTGTATGCCTGAAGTGCTTGAAGAATGCTTGGAAAATGCTTGAAGTGCTTGAAGGATCCCCTGCTGCATGTACATAAGTACACAATCCTGGCTAACCCTTTTCATGACACCCAGTTTTTTGGTCCTAGTCCAACTACACAAAGCATTTTACAGCACGTCTTAGGTTTCCTGGCAAAACAAAACACGTGTTAAAGGCATCTGCTATAAGCACAGTCACTGCGTTTGCCCAAATAATACCTTTGTCAGTATGCCCAGGAAAGCTCTATACGGCATACAGCACACCGGTTTACACACACGTACAAGAGTGCTTACACAGGCATGTATACGGCACAAATGTATGTATACGGCACACTGGTTTACACACACGAACAAGAGTGTGTACACATGCATGTCACAATTGTATGTATACGGCACAAATGTGTGTATACGGCACACTGGTTTACACACACGAACAAGAGTGTGTACACATGCATGTGCACGTCACAATTGTATGTATACGGTACAAATGTATGTATACGGCACACTGGTTTACACACGTACAAGAGTGTGTACACAGGCATGTACACGGCACAAATGTATGTATACGGCACAAATGTATGTGTACGGCACACTGGTTTACACACGCGAACAAGAGTGTGTACACATACATGTAAACGGCACAATTGTATGTATACGGTACAAATGTATGTATACGGCACACTGGTTTACACATACGTACAAGAGTGTACACATGCATGTACACGGCACAAATGTATGTATAAGGCACACTGGTTTACACACACGTACAAGAGTGTGTACACATGCATGTGCACGGCACAAATGCATCTACACGGCACAAATGTATGTATACGACACAAATGTATGTATACGGCACACTGGTTTACACACATGTACAAGAGTGTGTACATAGGCATGTATACGGCACAAACTTATGTACAGGGCACAAATGTATGTATACAGCACACTGGTTTACACACACGAACAAGAGTGTGTACACATGCATGTGCACGTCACAAATGTATGTATACGGCACAAATGTGTGTATACGGCACACTGGTTTACACACACGTACAAGAGTGTGTACACATGCAGGGGAGAGGGAGGTGGTGGTGAACAGGGCAGCTGGTGAGGCCATTCTGAAAGGCGCGGATGTAGTCGTACCAGGTGAGCATACAGACACACAGTACAGGTGTGCATTAGATAGGGGCAACCGTTTAGTAGGCGTACTTATAAACCTTTGTATTTCTCTGGCCTCTTTTACCTCAGTCAGGGGTAAACATACCTCAAGTAATTACACCTCAGTCAAGTAATTACACCATAGTCAAGCAATCATACCTCAGTTAAGTAAATCCACTTCAGGGGTAAAACCACCTTAGTCAGGGTAATTCCACTTTAGGGGTGAATCAACCTGAATACCTCAATGTCTCAGTCAGGTACGTCTACCTCAAGGGCACATCCGCCTTAGGGTAATCCACCTCATATGTCAAAACCACCTCAGTCAGGTAAGTCCACCTCAGTCAGGTCAGTCCACCTCAGTCAGGTAAGTCCACCTCAGTCAGGTCAGTCCACCCCAAGGGCACATCCACCTCATATGTCAAAACCACCTCAGTCAGGTAAGTCCACCTCAGTACATCCACCTCATATTAATTTCAACCAAGCCAGGTAAATCCACCTCAGGGGTGAATCAACCGCAAGGTGCATCCACGGGCACAACTACAAAGAAGATTGTGTGTTTTAAGTTTGAGGCCTCAGGTGTCATTGTTGATGCCCACTAATTTTCTGACATTAAAGTGTATAGTTGCAGCATTTTACGCCGCCGCTTCAGTGACGCTACTGCAAATGTCATTCACTGCTGCATAAAATGTCATTCGCTGCTGCACATAACATTCGCTGCTGCATAAAATGTCATTCGCTGCTGCATAAAATGGCATTCGCTGCTGTGCATAAAATGGCATTCGCTGCTGTGCATAAAATGGCATTCGCTGCTGCATAAAATGGCATTCGCTGCTGTGCATAAAATGGCATTCGC
>Ga0307963_1002112_pt1 | contig 15635 bp, 17 predicted proteins | sample OrgLakmetagen594_FD_201829 | JGI IMG/M metagenome (GOLD analysis project Ga0307963, IMG submission 201829) | Saline water microbial communities from Organic Lake, Antarctica - #594 | ecosystem: Environmental > Aquatic > Non-marine Saline and Alkaline > Saline | place: Antarctica: Organic Lake...
CCACACACACACACACACACATGCACACACACACGCACACACACGCATGCTCACACACATGCACACACACACGTGCACACACACATATATATACACACACACGCACACGAGCACACACACACACACATGTGCACACACACACATGCACACATGCACACACACACGCACGCAAACACGCACGCACGCACACACACACACACACACACACACTCACACACGCACACACACACACTCTCACTCTCTCACACACACACACACACGCACACACACATGCACACATACTCACTCACTTGCAAAATTGCAGGCATGGAGTTCCACAAGAGCAAGGGCCAGCATATCCTGAAGAACCCCCAAGTTGTGCAGGCCATTGTGGACAAAGCTGGTATCAAGGCCACAGGTAGAAGCGCACCCGCCGTTTCTTGCGTTGGTACCTTTGTTGGGACCATTTCACCCAACAAGTTTGGCATTTACGAGCTTCATGTTCACATTCATGCACACTTACGTACATACATCCTTTCTTAGTCCCAAGTGAACACGCGTGTGCCTTACACTCTCCCTTGCACGATGGCAACAGGGTTGGTTTGCTTTCACAAACCCAGTGCGGCAACAGGGTTGGTCTGCTTTCACAAACCCAGTGCGGCAACAGGGTTGGTTTGCTTTCACAAACCCAGTGCGGCAACAGGGTTGGTCTGCTTTCACAAACCCAGTGCGGCAACAGGGTTGGTCTGCTTTCACAAACCCAGTGCGGCAACAGGGTTAGTCTGCTTTCACAAACCCAGTGCGGCAACAGGGTTGGTCTGCTTTCACAAACCCAGTGCGGCAACAGGGTTGGTTTCCTTTCACAAACCCAGCAAGCTTTCCCTCTCTTCTCCTCCAAAGTCACTTCTAAGTGTTAACCTCATATCCCAAGTTTCCACGCAGTGCATGGTGGTGGTGGTGGCGGTGGTTTGTCACACCAGCCCCACTCCATAACTGTACACACACAGACACACCGCCTTGACACAGCCTATCTTGATACCCACACACACAACCATATCACCTCCCCACACACAAAACACACCGCCTTGACACAGCCTATATTGAGACCCACACACACACACATCTCACCCCCCCACACACAAACACACCGCCTTGACACAGCCTATTTTGAGACCCACACACACAACCATCTTACCCCCCCCACACACAAACACACCGCCTTGACACAGCCTATATTGAGACCCACACACACCACCACCTCACCCTCCCACACACAAAACACACCGCCTTGACACAGCCTATCTTGAGACCCACACACACAACCATCTCACCCCCCCACACACAAACACACCGCCTTGACACAGCCTATCTTATGACCCACACACACAACCATTTCATTCTCCCACACACAAAACACACCGCCTTGACACAGCCTATCTTGACACCCACACACACACACACAACCATCTCATTCTCCCACACACAAAACACACCGCCTTGACACAGCCTATCTTGAGACAAACACACACAACCATCTCACCCCCACACACACAAACACACCGCCTTGACACAGCCTATCTTAAGACCCACACACACAACCATCTCATTCTCCCACACACAAATACACCGCCTTGACACAGCCTATCTTGACACCCACACACACAACCATCTCACTGCCACACACCACTGCGCAGATGTGGTGCTGGAGATTGGGCCAGGCACGGGCAACCTGACTATGAAGCTTTTAGAGAAGGCCAAGAAAGTGGTGGCCATTGAGTTGGATCCACGCATGGTGGGTTTGTGTGGGATTGTGTGTAGTGAAGAGTTGTGATAGTGTGAGGTTGTTTGCGGTGAAGAGGTGAGATTTTGTAAGATGTGAGAATGTGGTGAAAAGCTGCGCTTGTGTGAGATTGCAATGAAGAGCTGTGATGCTGTGAGGTTGTTTGCGATGAGGAGCTGAGATTTTGTGAGATGTGAGAATGTGGTGAAAAGCTGTGCTTGTGTGAGATTGCCGTGAAAAGCTGTGATAGTGTGAGACTGTTTGCGACGAGGAGCTGAAATTATGTGAGATGTGAGATTGTGGTGAAAAGCTGTGCTTTGTGAGATTGCAGTGAAGAGCTGTGATGCTGTGAGGTTGTTTGCGATGAGGAGCTGAGGTTTTGTGAGATGTGAGAATGTGGTGAAAAGCTGTGATAGTGTGAGATTGTTTGCGATGAGGAGCTGAAATTATGTGAGATGTGAGATTGTGGTAAAAAGCTGTGCTTGTGTGAGATTGCAATGAAGAGCTGTGATGCTGTGAGGTTGTTTGCGATGAGGAGCTGAGATTTTGTGAGATGTGAGATTGTGGTGAAAGGCTGTGATAGTGTGAGATTGTTTGCGATGAGGAGCTGAAATTATGTGAGATGTGAGATTGTGGTAAAAAGCTGTGCTTGTGTGAGATTGCAATGAAGAGCTGTGATGCTGTGAGGTTGTTTGCGATGAGGAGCTGAGATTTTGTGAGATGTGAGAATGTGGTGAAAAGCTGTGCTTGTGTGAGATTGCAGTGAAGAGCTGTGATAGTGTGAGATTGTTTGCGATGAGGAGCTGAAATTATGTGAGATGTGAGATTGTGGTAAAAAGCTGTGCTTGTGTGAGATTGCAATGAAGAGTTGTGATGCTGTGAGGTTGTTTGCGATGAGGAGCTGAAACTATGTGAGATGTGAGATTGTGGTGAAAAGCTGTGATAGTGTGAGATTGTTTGCGGTGAGGAGTTGTACCTTGTGGCATCCTGGTTTGGCCAGAGCCAGTTTTTTCATGGATATTTATTTATGTATGTTTGGTGTTATCTGCCAAAGGAAGCTTCTCAAATATAAGGGTGTTTATTCGGCCAGCACTTGCACAACCCAACCACATGGCTCTTGCCACTCGCTGTTCGCTTAACATCTCCAGTGTTGTGCACATACGGCGTCATTCAAAAATGGCACCCTAAATAACGATCGTGAATAACGGCGTTACCGTCAAACTCTGACGATTGACGGCATAATTACTATTTTCACCGTCAATTTGACAAATTACGCCGTCAGCGTCATTTACCATTGACGCCGTCAAGCGTCAGGTGCACAACACTGAACGTCCCACAAAAAAACGCTGTTAGCACCCTGCTTAGACAAAATCAATTTCTTCTAAAAAGAACAATGAAAATGTAAAAATAGGGTGGAAACCTGAAGCACCAAAGAACTTCTCGCTCATACTGTATCGCTTTTTTGTGCCCTTGCAGGTCAAGGCCATCCTCTCATAAAAGAAAAAAGAGGGAAAACGCACGATCCCTCGTTCATACTGCACCGCTTCTTTGTGCCTTGCAGGTCACCATTCTCTCAAAGAAAATGAAAAAATGCCCAACCCACTCGTTCATACTGCACCGCTTCTCTTTGTGCCTTGCAGGTCATGGAGCTGCAGAGACGAGTGCAAGGCACGTCTTTTGAGCGCAGCCTTCAGGTAAGTGAAGATGTGCATGCACAATTGCACACAAGCACACAAGTGCATATATAGACAGAGACACACACACACAAGCACACACACATTCACACACACTCACACACACACACACACACACACACACACACACACACACACACACACACACAGGTCATTCACGGTGACTTTATGAAAGCTGAGCTCCCCTACTTCGACCTGTGTGTGGCCAACATCCCGTACAATATATCTTCGCCTCTCACGTTTAAGCTGCTGGCGCGTGGTGCCACCTTCCGTGCGGCCATCATCATGTACCAGGTGTGTGGCTTTCTGCAAGCATCTGCCACCTTTTGAGCAGCCATCATCATGTGCCAGGTGTGTTGCTTTCTGCAAGCATCTGCCACCTTCCGTGCGGCCATCATCATGTGCCAGGTGTGCTTGCTTTCTGCAAGCATGGAGCACAATACCTCCACCTTCCCAGCAGCCATCATCATGTACCAGGTAAATTGCATTTTACATGCATCGAGCACAATACCTCCACCTTTCCAGCAGCCATTACCAGGTACCAGGGGTGTTGCTTTCGTACCCAATTTCTTGCTTTCTGCACGCATCAATGTGTACCGCCATTGCTCTGTTCCTTTCTGCACGCATTGATGTGTATCGCCTTTGCTCTGCTCCTTTCTGCAAACATGTTTGCGTATCGCCTTTGCTCTGTTCCTTTCTGCAAGCATCGATGTGTACCGCCATTGCTCTGTTCCTTTCTGCAAGCATCGATGTGTATTGCCTTTGCTCTGTTCCTTTCTGCAAACATGTTTGCGTATCGCCTTTGTTCCTTTCTGCACCCATCGATGTACCGCCTTTGCTCTGTTCCTTTTTGCGCGCATCAATGTGTACCGCCTTTGCTCTGTTCTTTTTTGCACGCATCGATGTGTATCGCCTTTGTTGCTTTCTGCAAGTATCGAGCACAATACCTCTACGACGAATATGCTGGCATGCGTGAGGGTCCGCCTGTCAAGCAGCCTTCTTTTCCGACTTCATACCAAGAAAGGGCTTTTTGTGCATCAAACCCGGTTCAGCATCCGCGCAGCAACGTTAGTGGGGCCTTGTGCACAGTGCTTGTGAGTTGGGCGCCTTTCCTTTCCGCACGGTGCTTAATCAGCACATACGTCATACACGTTACCACTCTTTGCCTGCAAAGCTTTTTTTGCATGTACTGTTCTAGTTGGGCGCCTTTCCTCTCCGCACGGTGCTTACTCAACACGTAGGCGTCATACACGTTTCCACTTTTTGCCTGCAAAGCTTTCTTTTGTTGCATGTCTGTTCTAGTTGGGCGCCTCCCCTTCCAGTGACAACTCAAGTTTTTCTTTGTGTACAAATCAATCCCCTGTGTGCTCCTAACATGAAGCTGTGTACGAGTCTTGCCAGAGAGTAGTGTCCGTACCTCTGCAGCATATGTTTGCATTGTGCTTAGCCAGCGTACCAATCCCTCTGCCCACCAGTGTCATTTAAATTCCTGATTATAGCTGAAGATACCCCCCTTGCTGACTCTCGTCAATTTGTTGTGTGCTCATCTCTGCAGCACGAGTTTGTGAATGCGCTTAGTCAGCGTGCCCATCCTTCAGTATTGCTGCAAATCCTGACGTCAGCTCTCCCATGCTCACTCTTGTCGATTTGTTGTGTGCCTCATCTGTGCAGCACGAGTTTGCGATGCACTTAGTCAGCGTGCCCGTCCTTCAGTATTGCTGCAAACCTGACTTCAGCTCTCCCATGCTGACTTTTGTCGATTTGTTGTGTGCCTCATCTGTGCAGCACGAGTTTACGATGCGCTTAGTCAGCATGCCCGTCCTTCAGTATTGCTGCAACTCCTGACTTCAGCTCTCCCATGCTCACTCTTGTCGACTTGTTGTGTGCCTCATCTGTGCAGCACGAGTTTACGATGCGTTTAGTCAGCATGCCCGTCCGTCAGTATTGCTGCTAATCCTGACTTCAGCTCTCCCATGCTTACTCTTGTCGATTTGTTGTGTGCCTCATGTGCCTCATTTGTGCAGCACGGGTTTGCGATGCGCTTAGTCAGCGTGCCCGTCCTTCAGTATTGCTGCAAATCCTGACTTCAGTTCTCCCATGCTCACTCTTGTCGATTTGTTGTGTGCCTCATGTGCCTCATCTCTGCAGCACGAGATTGCGATGCGCTTAGTCAGCGTGCCCGTCCTTCAGTATTGCTGCAACCCCTGACTTCAGCTCTCCCATGCTGACTCTTGTCAATTTGTTGTGTGCCTCATCTCTGCAGCACGAGTTTGCGAATGCGCTTAGCCAGCATGCCCGTCCGTCAGTATTGCTGCAACTCCTGACTTCAGCTCTCCCATGCTCGCTCTTGTCGATTTGTTGTGTGCCTCATCTCTCATCTGTGCAGCACGAGTTTGCGATGCGATTGGTGGCCAAGCCCGGGGATTCGCTGTATTGCAGACTGGCTGTGAACACACAACTGCTGGCGCGCGTCAATCACTTGTTGAAGGTAGGCGATGCAATTGTTGTGTTGCGCAGCAAATGCTCTGTACTCTGTGCGCGTCAATCACTTGCTGAAGGTAGGCGATGCAAATGTTGCGTTGCGCAGCAAATGCTCTGTACTCTGTGCGCGTCAATCACTTGCTGAAGGTAGGCGATGCAAATGCTGCGTTGCGCAGCAAATGCTCTGTACTCTGTGCGCGTCAATCACTTGCTGAAGGTAGGCGATGCAAATGTTTAGGGTTGGCCAGAACCATACGTTTATAGGTATATACGGTTTATGTACAGTATTGGTGGCAGGGAAATCACCATACATACGGTAATATACGGTGTCAATATACGGTTCTGGCCAACCCTACAAATGTTGTCTTGCGCAGCAAATGCTCTTTGAGCTCTGTGCACGTCAATCACTTGTCGAAGGTAGGCAATGCAAATGTTCAAATGTTGTGTTGCGCAGCAAATGCTCTGTACTTTGTGCGCGTCAATCACTTGATGAAGTTAGGTACGATGCAAACTGTGTGTTGTGCAGCAATTGCTCTGTACTCTGTGCGCGTCAATCACTTGTTGAAGGTAGGCGATGCAAATGTTGTGTTGCGCAGCAAATGCTCTGTACTCTGCGCACGTCAATCACTTGATGAAGTTAGGTACGATGCAAACTGTGTGTTGTGCAGCAATTACTCTGTGTACTCTGTGCGCGTCAATTACACACATACACACACAAACATACATACACACACAAACAAACAAACGCACACACATACACGCACACACGCACACACACGTGGCTGGCGCGCGGCCAGTAGTATTAGTTGAGAGGTGATGCAAAGTCATTGCTTTAAACTTAAGCTCATTATATATGTAAACACAAATGCTGATGCGCGTCTGCCCTATACAACAGAGGACAATGCAGACGGCAAGCTCTTTGGCTGCTTACCTGGTACCAAAATTACTCTCACGTGTATTTGGCACACACACACACACACTCACACATACATACATACACACACACACACACATACACACACACACACAGAAACAACCCATCCAACAATGCAGGTGGGAAAAAACAACTTCAGACCCCCCCCCAAAGTAGACAGCAGCGTAGTGCGCATTGAGCCTCGGCACCCACCCCCACCCATCAACTTTTTGGAGTGGGATGGCTTGGTGAGGCTGTGCTTCAGCCGCAAGAACAAGACGTTGGGCGCAATTTTCAAGTGCGTGGGGAGAGGGGTGTTGGAAGCTTAATTTGCGCGATTCGACAAGTTGATGAGATAGGCTTTTTTCTTCAGTCACAAGATCAAGATGTTGGCTGCAATTTTCAAGTGCTCAGAAGGATGTTGTGTTAGCTCACGTGGTTCAATGAATGATGCGACAATTTTGTGCTTCAGTCGCAAGAATAAGACGCTGGCTGCAATTATCAAGTGCTCACAAGATTGCTGTGTTAGCTCACGCGGTTCAATAAAGTGATGCGACAGATTTTTGCTTCAGTCGCAAGAACAAGACGTTGGCCGCAATTGTCAAGTGCTCAGAAGAATGTTGTGTTAGCTCACATGGTTCAATGAGTTGATGCGACGGTCTTGTGCTTCAATCGCAAGAACAAGACGCTGGCTGCAATTATCACGTGCTCAGAAGAATGTTGTGTTAGCTCACGCAGTTCAATGAATTGATGCGACGGATTTGTGCTTCAGTGGCAAGGACAAGACGCAGGGAGCATTTGCCCTGGAAGTAGGGGATTAAGCACTTATTATTACAAGTTAGCGTGATGAGTGGCATTCGCACGTACGATGAGGCTGTGCCAAAATGCTTTGCTGAGCCCTGCTCTGTCTGCAGAGGGGAACTTGTTCGAGAGTCAGACAGGGCAGCAATTCAAGGTACTCCTGAAAAAGGCAACCGCAAGATATGCACACCAAATAAATGTAGCTTTAATTTGCAAGCCTGCCTTAATTCTCTCTTTTGTAGAACCATGATGCCTGTGATGTATCTTGGGTTGCAAGGATGGCCTACAGCCCGGGACTCTGGCTGATGGCAATTGGCTGGTGAAACAAAATCAACCGCTTTTTTTTCGCGCTAGTCGTATAGTGGTTTGTATCTTCGCTTGTGATGTATCTTGTCACTGTTATTGTCACTGATTCTTAGTGTCAGGAACCACAGCATCAAAGCCTCGTGTTTGGGTTGCTCACTGGGTAATTCCCAGCAGAAAGTGGTCTGCGCCGAAAAGTGTCCTGCTCTTTTACGTGTGTCTACTTTAAAATGTGTCTGCTCTAAAAAGTATGCTGGAATTCATATTTATGACCATCTAGAATTGATGTACATAAACCTGCAACTTCTTCCAGCAATTACAGTTGCTCCATCGAGCGTAATCCAGCATGGTTTGGTGTCACTGCTTACATTCGAGATCCAAGAGTAAAGCGCGTAGCCCCAAAATAGAGATGCTCATGTTCCTTCTTCACCTCCTCTGTGATGTGCATTCATCCCATGATTTCACTTAACATCAGTTCGGTGCCACTTGTGGTAATACTTGACACATTTCAGTTCAGTGCGACTTGTGGAAATACTTGACACATTTCAGTTCAGTGCCACTTGTGGAAATACTTGACAAATTTCAATTCAGTGCCACACGTGGAAACACTTAACATATTACAGTTCAGTGGCACACGTGGAAATACTTTACACATTACAGTTCAGTGCCACACGTGGAAATAGTTAACACATTTCAGTTCAGTGCCACACGTGGAAATACTTTACACATTACAGTTCAGTGCCAAACGTGGAAATAGTTAACACATTTCAGTTCAGTGCCAAACGTGGAAATACTTGACACATTTCAGTTCAGTGCCACACGTGGAAATACTTGACACATTTCAGTTCAGTGCCACACGTGGAAATACTTAACACATTACAGTTCAGTGCCACACGTGGAAATACTTGACACATTTCAGTTCAGTGCCACATGTGGAAGCACACACATTCATAGCCTCCAGATAGCTGAGCCACGAGAACATCTCTAGCTGTAACGATTCATTTAGGAATACAATTCCTAATCTTACATCTCGAGTATGCCTTTTAATACGCGCTGCTACACTAGCACAGGGCCAGCGGAACTGAGAGTACAAGACATGTCTTCATGGTATTGATAGCCATAGCCAGGAACTAATTGAGGACTGACACATTTCATTGATGAGTGGCACATCCTTCTGCCTTCTACCCATTGAAGGCGTCACTGATCTCAAAAACCACTGTGTTACTCATTCCATGCTTGCTTATTATTTACACCCGCGCTTTCTGCAATGCCTACAAGTACAGGCATCGTCCTTGCTGTTTGCAATGCTTTGAATATGGGCATCCATCCTGGCACTGGCAGCTAGCAGGGTCTATTCAAGGACTCAAATAACCAACATTGTTGCCAAAATGTCACGCAAATGATAACTTCACCACACCAAGATGTCACGCAAATGATAACTTCACCACACCAAGATGTCACGCAAATGATAACTCACCACACCAAAATGTCACGCAAATGATAACTTCACCACATCAAAATGTCACGCAAATGATAACTTCACCACACCAGGATGTCACGCAAATGATAACTTCACCACACCAAGATGTCACGCAATTGATAACTTCACCACACCAAGATGTCACGCAAATGATAACTTATATATATATATACACCACACCAAGACGTCACGCAAATGATAACTTCACCACACCATTCCAATGGAATCCAATAATGGTAAGCCAAGCCGTGCATAGCTGCCAGCAAAGGACAAGAAAGGTGTTTGCAAACAAATGCATGTGAAGCACGCTGAATAAAAAACGGGCTGGAAAAAATCGTTGACTAACGCTAGTATGTGCATACATGGATGCTGATCAAAGAACGGGCTGACCAATGAATGTGTAGCTAACTAACACTATTGTGTGCATGCACGGACGCTGGTTGCAGGCAAGGCTCCACCTTGCTAGCCATGGAGCAGAACTATCGTACTCTCCAAGCCTTGGCAGCTGCAGGAGGGGGTGGAAACGCAGGACCCTTGCAAGGCCAGAAGTCAAAAACGGGTGAGTGTTTTGAGGGTGGCAAGGAAAAAAAGCTATGGCCTACCTGTGAGCCTTGTCGGCAATTGTCAGAGGGGTCGTCATTGAAGAATGCACCCAACGTTAAAAGTGTGACGCAGGTGAGTGGTAAAATAATCAAAAAGTGGTGCCTTGACTGCAAGTTGTGACTGCTGCAAAAGGGCGTGCTGATGCGGGATTTACACAATGCCTGGAGTCGGAATCTGTGGTGTGTTTGTGTGTGTGTGTATGTGTGTGTGTGTGCGTGTGTGTGTGTGTGTGTGTGTGTGTGTGTGTGTGTGTTGAGAGTGAGGATTCAGAAGCGCATGAGGTACAAAAAACTCACCCACAACACCAATGCTTACGGTACCTCATGTCATTGCAGATGCTCATTGCATCACCATTGGATCACTGCACTTGCACATTGCAGCATTGTTGCAGCATGCTACATGGCAGCATTGCATCTGCCACATGTCACTGCGTATGCTAATTGCAACGTCACTGGATCACTGCGCTTGCACATTGCAGCATTGTTGCAGCATGCTACATTGCAGCATTGCATCGGCCACGTGTCGTTGCGTTTGCTTATTGCGACGCCTCTGGATCGCTGTACATGCACAATGCAGCATTGTTGCAGCATTGCATCTGCCACATGTCACTGCAGATGCTAATTGCATCACTATTGGATCGCTGCGCTTGCACGTTGCAGCATTGTTGCAGCATGCTACAAGGCAGCATTGTTGCAGCATTGCATTGGCCACATGTCTCTGCGTACGCATATTGCGACGTTACTGGATCGCTGCGCTTGCACATTGCAGCATTGCATCGGCCACATGTCACTGCGTAAGCTGATTGCGTTGTCATTGGATCGCTGCTCCTGCACATTGCAGCATTGAGCATTAAAGCAATGCATCTGCCACGTGTCACTGCGTATGCTGATCGCATTTCATTCGCCACGTTGCATTGCATCCGCTGGACCAGTGCGGGCCGGTGGGGTCAGGAAAGGCCGTGCAAAGCAAAAATAAAGGCCATGCAAAAGTAAAGGCTGTGCAAAGGTTGTGCAAAGGCCGTGCAAAGCAAAACATTGCAAAGGCTGTGCAAAGGTCGTGCAAAGGCCGTGCAAAGCAAAACATTGCAAAGGCTGTGCAAAAGTTAAGGTTGTGCAAAGGCCGTGCAAAGGCCGTGCAAAGCAAAATTATAGGCTGTGCAAAGCAAAACATTGCAAAGTCTGTGCAAAAGTAAAGGCCGTGTAAAGCAAAACATTGCAAAGGCCATGCAAAAGTAAAGGCCGTGCAAAGCAAAAGTAAAGGCCGTGTAAAGCAAAACATTGCAAAGGCCGTGCAAGGCAAAACATTGCAAAGGCCGTGCAAAAGTAAAGGCCGTGCAAAGCAGAAATAAAGGCTGTGCAAAGCAAAACATTGCAAAGGCCGTGCAAAAGTAAAGGCCGTGTAAAGCAAAACATTGCAAAGGCCGTGCAAAAGTAAAAGTCGTGCAAAGCAAAAGTAAAGGCCGTGCAAAGCAATGTTCACGAGTAAGGGTGGGTCATGACCTCGCCGAGACTCGCCGAGTGTGAGGCTCGCCGAGCCTCGGCAAGCCTCTTTCCTGGTGTGAAGGACACTCGTTGGCCAGCGAGGGTGTCCACTTTTTGGGCAGAATCAGCCCATCTCCCCAGAAATTCTCTAACATTTTCCAAATCCGAAGTTTTCGTGGCTGCATCGGCTGACAGGCCCATCTTTTAAACCAAGTATCTTCATTAATAATACTTATTCGTTATTATTTTACACCAGGAAGAGTTAAAAGGGGTGTGCAACAGGGGGGGTGGTAATATAAAACCGAATTTTCCTGGCTCACACGCCCGTATTTTCCACCCGGTCACAACGTTAATAATCATTAATAGATTAGCGAACAACAGAAAAAGTTTCGGCTCAATCCGTACAGATTTTTTGTGCAGATTTTCCCAAATTTCTTATCTGAGAAATTTGTGCAGAGGTCGGGTTTTAACCGAATCGGTTGGGCGTTTTTTGGGCCTGAATAGCTCCGCAGTCGGGCGTCTGTTCCGCGTAAGATTTAGACATACAATTCAGAATCACTTGCGTCTACATGTCTGTTGAGTTTCGCGGCAAGCTGTGAGGGTCGGACTTTTGGTGACGAGAAGGGCTGCGGGGCGGCGCGTTGTGACGGCGTAAAAATGCGGAATTTACTGTTTTGATTCTTACTTGATTCCGTTCAGAAATCGTGCAGTTATCATGCGCCGTCGCTTTCTGTGGCTGCATGGAGACCGACGAGGAGGGATTTTTGGTCGACGACTTTCTGATGCAAATAATTACTGGCGTTCTGTACTAATATTCTACAGCGTATTTACGACTATGACTGCCACATGTATGGAGAGTTAGAAAGACAAGGACATACTCGACTGCAAGTTTGCTTGACAACATGATACGAATCAACCTTGCAGCACTCTGCTGCATGAAGGTAAGACAAACATGGGGTGTGCGTGTGCGCGTGTGAGCGTGTGCGTGAGTGTGTGTGCGTGTGTGTGTGTCTGTGTGTGTGTGTGTGTGTGTGTGTGTGTGTGTGTGTGCGCGCGCGACATGTACTCAATGGAATTGTCCTGCATCCTCAATTGCAACCTGAACTGCATTTGCAGAAACATTTTATGAACAGTTTCTGGACCTTCAGGTTAATGTGCCTCTTTCTCACGGAAAAAAAAACACAAAAATTACCGCGTCGAAATTTGGGCGGGCGGAGCCCTTCTATCTGCAGGCCCGTGGAAATAACAAAATTACCAGATTGCCAGATTATGATTAAAGTTATGAACATCTGCTCTGCAGGGCCCGAATGTGATCAAGATTATGAACATCGTCGCAATCCTGTTCTGCAGGGAATAGAGGCATTGCAAACCATGGACGTGAGTGACGATAAAGAGGAATTCATCCAGTGCTAACAAAAAGGACTGACCAGAACATTAGGTTGCCAGGTTATGACTCGAATTACGATCCATCGTCTCCCTACTATCCCCACTATCCCCACGCTGTTTTCTTGCAGGGCCTGTGGGAATAGAGGCATTACAAGCCATGGACATGAGTGACGACAACGAAGACAACGGCATGGGGGAGGAGGATGAGGCTGCGGGGGAGGCGATGGCTGTGGATGGACCCTCACAGCCATCTGGCAGGCCGCTAAAGGGCAAGGTAAGCTACATTCTTACTTAGGTGCCTTGTTTGCATGTGTCCGGAACTGACATCATCAGTCAACGCCCTTACAGCCATCTGGCAGGCCGCTAAAGGGCAAGTTAAGCTACATTCTTACTTAGGTGCCTTGATTGCATGTGTGCGGAACTGACATCGGTTGATGGACCCTTACAGCCATCTGGCAGGCCGCTAAAGGGCAAGGTAAGCTACATTCTTACTTAAGTGCCCTGATTGCATGTGTGCGGAACTGACATCATCAGGCGACGGACCCTTTCAGCCATCTTGCAGGCCGCTGGAGGGCAAGGTAAGCTTCGTTCTTACTTACTTAGGTGCCCTGATTGCATGTGTGCGGAACTGGCATCGGCAGAAGGACCCCTCAATGTTGTGTGCAAGTGATTGCAAAGGTCAAGGCCAAGGTCCTAGATGGACTAAACTGCCTCGTTTCCATGGCCTTGTGTCGACAGTAACACCTCTTGACGCTGTACGGTATGTGTGTGTGTGTTTGTGTGCAGGTGACACCAGAATTCAAGACCAAGGTCCTGCAAGTGCTGACTGCGGGGGGGTTTGAAAACATGCGCTCTTCCAAGATGAGCCAAGATGAATTGCTGGCCATGCTAGCAGCGTTTAACGCTGATGGCATTCATTTTGTGTGAGCTGCCTTGACAGCAATTTATTCGCTCACGGCCGTTCAACGCACGCACCCCTGCTTGCGCTGTTTGCTTGTTCTTATCTCATTTGAGATGCTATATCATTGATTTTTTGGCTCTTTTGGGCCGGCAGGCTGGCTCTCCCATCTTCTTTTTTACATCACACGTACGTGTATGTACACGTCTCTTGTGCTATGTTCCATGATAGTAGGGACAGAAGGCAAGAGTTTAATGAACACTTACATGCATGCTTGTTATGCATGCAAGGACCCTGATCCACAACTGGAGACATACTGCCTATTATTCTATCTCCTTCCCATCTTTCATGTCACTTAGATTAAATGTATTACACATGCCAGTTACATTGACATTTCATTATAAGTCGTTTTGTATTGTTGCCGGAAAGTGTTCCCGATTACGTTACATTATTTGTGTCCTGCTTGCTACAAATGTAGGCGCAATTTATTTTGAATTTGCTTAAGGGTTCCTAGATAGCCATGGCACGGCCTGTTTTTATTATTGACCCACGCTTGCAATAGGCACGTACCATTTCTTGACGGTTTAAGATATTATAAGCAGCCAGGAGACAAGTAATGGGTTCTTTGAGTAGCAGGCGGCCGCCCTTCCTTTGTTGTCTTTGTTATCTTGTTGCCCAAATGTAATATTGTAGCATCAGTGTCCTGTAGTTAGATGGGTTGCTCATAGTCCTGTTGCTCTATTAATTGTGGAACTGTAGTGAACTGCGTGAAGCCCCACCTCATAATACCAGACGACCTTTTTTGGCGAAGCCCCCCTCGCGGGGGCGTGAATCCCTAGCGTTGACTTCTTCCCACCCCACTCACACAGGCCTCCCCAGGCTTACCCAGGCCACCCCACGGACTGATACTTGACATAGGCTCCTAACCAAAACTCGTACCGCCCCATATGAATTCTGTGACCCTAGGGTGCCGTGTGTGATGATGTGGAGCAGTTTTTTGTTTCTGGGGGGTCCAGTCCTGCCTGCTCCCCAGGCCCATCCACGGCACCTCCCGGGCTGAGACTCGACATAGGCTCATAACCAAAACCCTTACCGTGGCAGATGAATCCTGGGACCCTGGGGTGCCGTGTGTAAAGTTTTAGAGACGAGTTTTATGTTTGAAAACTCCAAGAAGCTGCCCAGGATTCCTCACCCCGGACCACTTCCTGTTGGCGCAGTATCCATCAGCACACTTCTTCGGCTGTGGATGCTGCGTCACGGACCCTCGGTTGTGTTCCGGCTGCAAAGTTCGCGGTTGACCATGCAAGCAGAATAAAATATTACTAATTTCGATGGGCTATACAATTTTAGTTAAGTCAAAGGGCGACGACCTATCTCACACAGCAGGAACGGTTACTGGATACTGCACCTCAGCTCTTAATTCAAAAAGCATTCGAACCAGTAATTTTTACTGATTCAGATGACACTCTTAAAAGGGGGTTGACCCGAACACCCCTGCCCGACAGGTACGTTCAGCACTTAGGCATTTCAGGCCAAAAACAGGTAAAAGTGAACTTTATGGATTTCCCTGAAACTTTCTAATTTGGGTATTAAGGGTGTTTTAAAAACATCTGCAAGGTCAATCTTTTGAATTTCTGCTGTCTTGAGATGGTGCATGCTCGGCTGCCCTGTCCTGGGTACCTAAACGGCCAAAAAATTGACATCTTACATTTTTAAATTTGTATGCCAAGTATTATTCCTGCTGGCATGTATGGTAGTCAAGTATGGGGTACTGGATTCTTGCAGGCAGGCAGAGAGTTCTCTAGCCCACTGTCTACGCTTCATTTGCATTTTCTG